>Ga0310690_10008035_pt1 | contig 13463 bp, 9 predicted proteins | sample AusTroGonzalo_MG_2_FD_207661 | JGI IMG/M metagenome (GOLD analysis project Ga0310690, IMG submission 207661) | Bovine rumen microbial communities from tropical cattle in Woodstock, Queensland, Australia - Gonzalo_04 (v2) (version 2) | ecosystem: Host-associated > Mammals > Digestive system >... | reverse complement strand
GTCATGGTGTGCACTTTGGCGGCGGTATAGTCAATCAGAGGGAGGAGAGCTGCAAATGGAATCTGGGTATCTTGGAGCACCTGTGCCGCCATCCGATACATCAGATTCGTATAGTTATTGGCAAACACACCGGCTATATGCAAGCGCTCGCGGTCATGTTGGTTCGCTTCATAGATACGGTTCGTCAAGGTCTGCGCCAACGAATAGATAGCAGCTATATCATCTATGTCGCGTCCCTCGATAAAACAAGGGATATCACTCCAGTCGTCAATAAGTTGCTCTTTGCTGAAACTTTGGAAGAAATACAGCACACCGGCGTGTGGTTTGTCTTTGCCGAACACCTCTATCGGCATTGTGCCGGAGGTATGCAGATGCAAGGCCTTCGGGGCATCAATTTGCTCGGCTACCTGTCGCAACACTTTATCCACGACAGCATAGATATACACATCAAAACCATTGACCATTTTATCATTTACCATTTGGTCATTTATTTGACCATTTACCAATTCGCGTGCATGTACCAACTCCACGTTGATGTGTTTGAGCTCAAAAGCATGATGTAAATTCATACCTACATTACCTGCTCCAATAATCACAATTTTCATAATTCATCAATTTTGTCGCAAAGGTATAAAAAAAAAATAATATGTGCAAATTTATTTCATCTTTTTTCAATTTCTCTTGCATATGTGCGTTTTTTTTTGTACCTTTGCACGCTAATTATGACAACTATGAGATTTACACACTTACATGTACACTCGCATTACTCGCTGCTGGACGGTTTATCCAAAGTAGAAGAGATTGTAGATAAATGTATTGCGACAGGTATGGGCTCTGTGGCGCTGACCGATCATGGTAATATGTACGGCATCAAAGACCTGCTGGATTATTGCAAAGCAGTGAATAAAAAGCGCCAAGAGGAAGCAGAAGCGAATGGTACGGAGTTCGTGCCGTTCAAGCCGATTGTGGGAACCGAAGCATACTGCGCACGTAGAGGTCGTCTCTCCAAGAATGAGGACAAAGCCATCAACGGTGAGGGACGCGCCTATGTGATTGACCGCTCCGGGTGGCACCTGATACTGCTGGCGAAGAATATGACCGGATACCACAACCTATGCCGCATCGTTTCTGCAGGTTATATGTCGGATGCATTCTATCATACTCCGCGTATTGACAAAGAGTTACTCGAGAAATGGCACGAAGGTATCATTTGCTGTTCAGCCTGCCTAGGCGGCGAACTACCGCAGAAGATACTTGAAGGAATTGCCAAAGGTGGCGATTTCAGCGAGGCGGAAGAGACGGTGAAATGGTTCAAGAACCTTTTCGGAGAGGATTATTATATCGAGTTACAGCGTCATGAGACACAAAAACCCGGTGCTGATGTAGAGGTATATGAGCGGCAGAAACAAGTGAATCCCGTTCTGGTGGATTTGGCGCATAAGTACGATGTCAAGATTATCGCAACTAATGATTCGCACTTTGTGAACGAAGAGGATGCAGAAGCACATGACCGGCTTATCTGCCTGAGTACCAACCATTTCGTCAACGATGTCAATCGCATGCATTATACCAAGCAGGAGTGGTTGAAAACACCGGATGAGATGGCAGAGATATTCAGCGACCTGCCCGAAGCATTGGAGAACACCCAAGAGATAGTCAACAAAGTGGAGTTGTACGACATCGACCACGATGCTATTATGCCCAAGTTTGACATCCCCGCAAGTTTCGGCAAGGAAGAGGACTACCCGGACAGGCTTGCTTTTGAATCCGCCTACTTGCGTCACTTAACCATGCAGGGCGCTATCGAACGATATGGGCAAGAGCGCGTAGAGAAAGACGAAGAACTCAAAGAGCGCATCGAATTCGAGCTCAACACCATCATCTCGATGGGTTTTCCTGGCTATTTCCTTATAGTAATGGATTTCATACGCGCCGCGCGTGAGGAATTAGATGTGTCGGTAGGACCAGGCCGTGGTTCGGCAGCAGGTTCCGTGATTGCATACTGCCTGAAGATCACCGACCTTGATCCACTGGAGTACGACTTGCTATTCGAGCGATTCCTCAATCCCGATCGTATATCTCTCCCTGATATAGATACGGACTTCGAAGATTGCGGTCGAGGCAAAGTGCTGGAGTATGTGAGCCGCAAGTACGGTGAGACTCACGTGGCTCATATCGTCACTTACGGTAAGATGGCGACCAAGTCCGCACTTGCGGATGTGGGGCGAGTGCAGCAGATTCCTCTGGCTAAAGTGAACGAGCTAAAGAGTATGATTCCCGACCGCGAGTTCCCGGACAGCGTAGGATTAGACGCCAAAGGAAAGAAGCCCAAAGTCAACTTGAGAAACTGCTACAAGTATATCGATTCCCTGCGGAGCGTCTATGAGACAGGCGATGCCAACATCCGCTCCACATTGGAATATGCGGCGCGACTGGAAGGAACGATTCGGCAAGTAGGCGTGCACGCCTGCGGAGTCATCATCGGAGCAGACGACCTGACTAACTTTGCCCCCCTATCTTCAGTAGAGGACAAGAATAGCAAGAAGCGCGTGCTGGTGACCGAATACGACGGTCATGTGATTGAAGATGTGGGACTTATCAAAATGGACTTTCTCGGACTCATCACCCTTACTATCATCAAAGAGTGTCTGCGGAATATCAAGAAGACCCACGGGATAGATATAGATATTGACCACATCCCAATTGATGATGCCGAGACATATCGCCTGTTCCAGGACGGGCGCACGGTAGCCGTATTCCAGTTTGAGTCGGCGGGTATGCAGAAATATCTGCGCGAACTCAAACCGACCGTCATAGGCGACCTCATCGCGATGAACGCCCTCTATCGACCGGGACCAATGGATTATATCCCCCAGTTCATCAAGCGCAAACAAGGCCAGGAAGCAGTGACCTATGACATCCCGGTCATGGAGAAATATCTAAAGGACACCTATGGTGTCACCGTCTATCAGGAACAGGTCATGCTGCTCAGCCGTCTGTTGGCCAACTTCACCCGCGGTGAGAGCGACAAACTGCGTAAAGCGATGGGTAAAAAACAAATGACCGTGCTTCAGGCGCTCAAAGGCAAGTTCATGGACGGAGGTAAAACGAACGGTCACAATCCCGAAGTGCTTGATAAGATATGGAAAGACTGGGAGAAATTTGCCTCCTATGCTTTCAACAAGTCTCACGCGGCATGTTACTCATGGGTGGCTTATCAGACCGGTTACCTCAAGGCGCACTACCCTGCTGAGTTTATGGCGGCCAACTTGACCGTTCACAAAGACGACATCAAGGAAGTAACCAAACTTATGGATGAATGTAAAGCCTTGGGATTGAGCGTATTAGAGCCGGACGTGAATGAATCCGAATTGAGTTTTACCGTCAATAAGAGCGGTGCTATTCGTTTCGGTTTGGGTGGCATCAAAGGTGTAGGAGAAGGAGCTGCAGAAGCCATTATATCCGAGCGGGAGAAGCACGGCAAGTACACCGGTATCTTTGATTTTCTGGAGCGTGTGAACCTACAGAGTTGCAACCGCAAGACGATAGAGAACCTGGCACAGGCAGGAGCGTTCGAATGTTTTGATGACATCTATCGAGAGCAGTTCTTCGGTATTGATGATGACGGTCAGTCCGGACTCGACCTGCTCATGAACTATGGTAATAAATGGCAGGCCGATAAAATCAACAACGCCAATTCATTGTTTGAAGACTTGGAGTTTGCGGTCGATATCAAACATCCTGATTTACCGCAAGTACCTCGTTGGGACACTATCGAACGGCTAAACAAAGAGAAAGACCTGATTGGCATCTATCTCTCTGCTCACCCGCTGGACGAGTACTCCTTCGAAGTAAATGAACTGTGCAATACCACGGCGAACGAACTGAGTCAGTTCAACAAATGGCGTCAACCGGAGATGCGAGCAGAGGTAGAAAAGAACGTAAAAGTGGCACAGGCCGAACAACCCGACGAGAATCTGATTCTTCCTTCTGAGTTTATTGCCGCGCATAAAAACCAATCTTCGCTAATAGGCGGTCTAATAACCGAAGTAGAACAACTGCGCAGTCAGAAAGGCAATGCCTACGGGCGATACACCATCGAGGATTATACCGGCAGTTTCCAATTTGTCCTCTTCGGACAAGCCTATGCGCAGTTCGGACATCTGCTGCTCAAAGATATGTACGTCATGTTAACCGGTGTGGTACAACAGAAAGGGGCAGGTATGAAATGGTTCAAGGAGGGCAAAGATGAAGAGGCAGAGTTTGAGTTTGTGGTGCAACGCGTGGATACGTTGAGTAACGTTCAGAAGGATAAAATGGAAGGATTGAATATCCGACTACAATTGGATGCCGTCAATTTTGAGACGATAGATGAATTGGCAGATGAAGTCAAAGCCAACAAAGGCGAGGCTCGTCTGCACGTATCTGTCTTCAATCCGATGAACCGCCAGAACGTAGCGCTCACCAGTCGCTCGAACGCCATACATGTCTCGCCTTCTTTCTATAAATGGCTTAGAAACAAGAAATTAGAAGGGGTGCTGGATTTTGAAGTAGTAGGCAGATGACATGAACTATTCGGAGGCCATAGCATATCTTTACTCCTCCCGTCCACCGTTTCACATAGTAGGCGGGGAAGCATATAAGCCGGGTTTGGACAACACCTTGCGATTATTGTCTCATTTGGGCAATCCCCATGAGCATTTACGCGCTATTCATATAGCCGGCACCAACGGCAAGGGTTCGACCAGTCATCTGATAGCAGCTGCCCTGCAAGCCGCAGGACTGAAAACAGGCCTTTACACCAGTCCTCACTTGGTTAGTATGACTGAACGGATCCGTATCAACGGCATCCCTATCCCGGAAGAAGAAGTGGCAGCATTTATCTCGCAACATAGAGCCTTTCTGGATGAGACACAACCTTCTTTTTTCGAGACCATAACAGGGATGGCTTTTGATTGGTTTAGGAAGCAACAAGTGGATGTGGCGGTGGTAGAAGTGGGACTTGGCGGCAGACTTGACTGCACGAACGTGCTCACACCCATCCTTTCTGTCATCACCAATATCGGCTTCGACCATACGGAGTATCTCGGCAACACCCTGGCGCAAATAGCTCGTGAGAAAGCAGGCATCATCAAGCCGAACGTGCCATGTGTGATCGGCGAAACACATCCGCAGACTGTCAATATATTTATGGAGAGCGCGCGCGTGTGCGAGAGTACTATATATTTTGCCGACCAATGCGAATATTTGCGACGTTGTCGCTTGCAAGTTGCACCAGAATGTGAGCTCAAGGGGCTCTACCAGGAGCAGAACCTGCAAACAGCTTTTGTGGCGCTGAGAGCCCTGAGAGGTACAATGTACCATGTACCATGTACAAAGGATGCCATCCGGGAGGGCTTCGCGCATGTATGCCAACTGACCGGTTTACGAGGACGATGGGAGATATTGGCAGATAAGCCACTCACGATCTGTGACACAGGGCATAACGGGCACGGGATACAGTACGTAGCACGGCAAGTCAAGGAACTCCCCAATAAGCAGGTGTGGATAGTTTTTGGGATGGTTAATGACAAAGATACCGAAATGGTGATGAAACTATTGCCAACCGGCGAGAAATATCATTATATTTTTACCGCACCGGTCACCAAAAGGGCACGAAGCGCACAAGAAATGTTGGATATGTGGCAAAAAGAAGGTATCGCCATCGAGAATCCGCAGGAAGCCATTCTATATGCCCGACAACATGCAGCAGAAGAGGATGCCATCTTTATCGGTGGAAGTAATTATTTGGTTGGAGAAGCGATAAAAATGTATTCCTAAAGGCTATTTTACTACTTTTTTACAAAAAAACACGCTCAAATTGCATTTTTTTGCTAAAATATTTGCGTATGTCAAAAAAAAGCAGTACTTTTGCACCCGCTTTCGTTCGAAGAACATTTTTATGCCCCTTCCGGCGGAAGCCAGTTTCCCCGATTGACGGGGACACTTCCGGGTGCTATCGTCTAGTGGCCTAGGACAACGGCCTCTCACGCCGTAAACCCCGGTTCGAGTCCGGGTAGCACTACAGAAAAGGATACAAAAGTATCCTTTTTGTTTTTTTAGTAAAAAAACTTAAAAATATTTGCGTATCTCAAAAAAATGTAGTAATTTTGCACTGCAATTCGATTAAAAAGCCATAAAATGTCTTATACCGTATGCAAAACAAACACATCATATGGATTTTTGTCTTGGGATTCATGATGAACTCCATGAGCATCGAGGCTCGTACCGGTCGTGATCGTGTTATATGGGCAGGTAAAGCCAACTCCAATACCGGACTTTATACAACGCAGAACTATTTCGTCTCGCAGGGAGTGAGTTTCAACGGTTCGGCGATGTATTATTTCGGCGATGCCGATAATGAGGGTGTGGCTTTTAATGGAGGATTCAACCTGAAGAACATGAGTCTCGGCGGAGGTTTACGGATATCATACAACATGCCTGCCGGTAATTGCTGTAACATGCGTTACGCGCTGATGGGCGGTACTCTGCGCGGAAACAACAAGGACATGTTTGACAACTTGCCTACTCCTCGTGACGACTATCGCAGTTTCCATTCGTGGTTTGTTCAGCCTTCTGTGGGTGTCGAGTATTACCCGTTTACCAGAGCCGGATTCTATATCTACGGAGGTATCGCACTCACCATCAGCATCATAGACCAGTTCCAATACTATCACCATATCACCGTCCAGAATGAGACGCAATATATTTCGTTAGAAGGACACACGTACGGTATTCTACCCATGGTGCAATTGGGTCTCGGTTACAGTTGGCGTTTGAGTGAGTCGGTTGTTCTGAGTCTGGAACTGATGGGTCAGGAAGGTTTGGTAGATGCGCACTACATGAACCTGGACGCCTACCCTATGGCCTCCGGTCAGAACAAATACGGGATAGAAAAGGGTTCGGTAGGCGGTAAGTGGGTGGATGCCAACGGCAAAGAGCACCTCCACTGGAACGACGGATGGTTTCAATTAGGTCTAACTCTGGCCTATAAATGGCGCGAATGCGAATACTGCCGTAATACGCAGGTTTACGGGGCCACCAAAGTGCGCAGGAGAAGATAAGATTCCGTTTTCAAATCTCAAAGTCCAGACAGGTTCGCAACTCTGTATTGGGACGCACAATGCCGTTGGCCACTGCTACATGAGCAGGGTGTACGGCGTAGCCTTTGAGTGCCTCTTCGCTCTCCAATGTAGAGTCTAACATAATGTCGGCATTGCTGCTATCCAGGCGACCGGTGGCCTGCACGTGAATATCCAGCAGACCGGGTATCTGACCTTTCAGTCCTTCGAGACCTTGCTTGATAGAGAGCGCCTTTGCTTGTTTTTCTTCTGCACTCAATTCCGAACGCAGTTTCCAAAGAATGATGTGCTTAACCATATATTTATCATTTATTCATTTATTGGGTCATTTGCGCGCTGTATAGATAGTGGCAATGCCAAAAGTAAGTGTCCGATAATGCGCTTCCTTGAATCCCGCCCGCAGAATATGCTGCTCAAACGCCTCGCCCCAGCAGAAATGTTTGACGCTCTTGTTCAGATAGGAATAAGCGGTCTTGTCGCGACTCACGAGCCGTCCGATAAAGGGCAACACGTGAGTGAAATAGAGGTCATACAGAGCCCGCAAGAACGGATTGGAGGGATAGGAGAACTCCAAGATAGTGGCTTGTCCGCCGAGTTTGAGTACGCGGTACATCTCGTTGAGTCCCTCGTCCAAGTTCTGGAAATTACGACATCCAAAGGCACAAGTGACGCCATCAAACCGATTGTCCTCGAAGGGCATTTTCTGTGCGTTTCCGTAAACGAACTCCACTAATCCGCTCATCCGCTCGCCGTTGACCGTCAACCGCTCCACTTTCTTCTTCCCTATTTCCATCATCTGCTCCGACAGATCCAGTCCCGTGACATGCAGTGCTTTGTTCTGCCGGAGCATCTCAATCGTCAGATCAGCAGTACCGATGGCAACATCCAGCACATGCGCTTGAGATGGCATGTGCTGCACGGTCTTGCGTCGCCAATACCGGTCGATATTCAACGACAGACCATGATTGAGACCGTCATAAGTAGCGGCTATACGGTCGAAGAGTTGCCCTATGTGCTGTTTCTCTTCCAAAAACGAAAAGGTTATCGGATTTGTTTATGTGCGTACAGACCGGGGAGCATCGTCTCCACGACGCCATTGATACATGGCCCGAAGACATACAGCGGATAGGGTTTCCATTCATCCCTTTCCCAGGTCACTTTGTATCGTCTCGGGGCGATATCCACCGCCGTCGGGTTGCTCTTTGGGATGAGACTATTCGCCAGATTCTCAATCGTTTTGCCGTGCTGTTTGAGAGCCTTTATGGAGACTTGCACTTCGGGGTGATAAGCCACCGAAAGCCCGTGATACATCATCAGGAAATCACCATTCGACACCAATCTGTTGCCACAATAGGTACTCTCCAGTCTATCGACATGACTTTCAAAAGTCAGGCCGGTCAAGGGTTTGATGAGTGGATTGAGCAGTCCCAGTTCAAGGTCCTTGCCGAAGATCTCGCAGTCGAAGGTCGATTCGGGATTCATGTACATAGCAAACATCGCGTTCACTTTGCCTTGTTGTCCGAACGGCGCTCTCACATGATTGGTCCAAACGGCATTGCGGCGGTTCGTCACATGCTGCATAGAGGCCTTAATGTCTTTGAGTTGCAGTTGACCGTAGGTGGTGCCTGTGGTCGTCAATTGGATGTCTATCTCGCTCACATGCGCACCTACCCGCTTCACTTCGAATTTAACCGGCAGTTTCAGCAGGAACTGTTGCGGTGTCGGGAATGGTTTCTTGGGTTCATAGTGCGTATCGCGGATAAGTTGCATTCTTTTGACATCGACGAACAGCGAATCCAAGGTCCAGTCTTTATTCATCACTTTGTGTATCGGGTTGATGGGCGATGTCTCCAGTCGTGCCAGCGTGAGGTCGATCCATGAAACCGGTTCTTTAGCTTTCTCCGCCATCCGCTTAATACTTATCAGATCCCGCAGACGGGTCTCTCCCAACAGCACAGGTCCGGAGTCTTCTGTCTCAAAATTGCACAGTGTCAAATCCTTAGAGCCGTCCGGTAAACGCAGATAGAGCCGGTCAGCCGAGACGGAATAGAGCGAATCATTGTACGAGAAGAGCGAATCCGCGAACGTATATTGCAGGTCTTTGACCTCCGCACTCAGACTATCCACTTTGGTGTAGAGGTGCGTGCGCACGCTCTTCAGTTCGGCGGACAGACGGTTGAGCCGGATACGTCCGAGGTCTATACCCGTCAGTTTAGTGTGCACTTTGACCATATTGGTATCTTTCGGGAACTTAGGCAAACAGGCTTCGGGGTGTTTCTCATCAAGCCAAACCACTGCTCTCGGGTGATGCAACGTGATGCCGAATAACTGAATATGCCGATAGCGAATCAGTTCGTAGTAATTGATGAGTTCGAGCGTAATGTGCGGGATGGCAATCTCCATGCCCGGTGTTTTACGCGGTTCGGAAGTATCGAAAGTATTTGTGTCCGTTGCGATATAGATGTCTGTTATATCAATCATACCGGTCAATAACTCGACATGTATGTTTCCTGTCCGTACGACCAGCTCACTATCCTTCATCGTCGAAAGGGATTTTTGTATGGCGTTATGCGCGACGCGCGAAACCCATACATCGACACTAATCCATGCAATGAGCAGGAAGCCCACGATGCTACCTACTACGATTAACGCTATTTTTGCTCCTTTTCGCATAATTATGTTATTTGATGGTTTGACCCAAGATATTGTATTCGTGTTCTCCTACCACGATCACCAATTGTCCGTCGCGAATATACTTGTGTCCTGTTTCAGACGGCTGCAACGGTTCTTCGCTCACGTCGGTAGCGTCACAAGAGGTAAGATAGTCACTATAGTCAAAGACAGTCGTGTTGTCGTCATAGGTGACCGTGATGGCCTTCAATCCCCGGTATCCGTTGTCTCCTCCGATAGTAAAGACGATATTGGACGCAGAGCCGGTCCACTCCAGTCCGTTCATTGTGCCCACCTTGGCTGTGATGGCATTGCCTTTATCCTCTTTGCCAGGCACGAACACCACTTTGGTGATAGTAGCGCCGGAGAGAGTGATGGTAGAGCCGGCATAACAACGCAACTCGCTGAGGAACTTGGCAAAGGTCGAAGCATCTTTCTTGGCGAACGCTATATTCACCTTGCCCGCTGTGGCGCTCTTGATCTCCGTCTTGTCGCTGCGTTTGTATCCTGCCGCCTCGGAGAACTCCGCGGTTGCGGTCACATCGCCAACTCCAACCCCTTGCTGTTCATGCGCAAACACAGCGTAGAATGTCCGGTCTTCGGTAATGGCCGGAGCATCCAATATCTCTTTGAACAAGTCCGTCGGAGCCGTCTGTGTCTTGCCGGCAATAGAGGCGGCACTCCACCCCATAAAGGTGTTGCTGCTCGTGCTGCATGACACCGGCGTCGCCGGCAAAACAGAGGGTTTGTGACTCTTGAAGACCGAGTCTGTCCGGATTTTAATGCCATTCGCATACCATACAACGCCAAACTTGTCATAATCTGTCCGGTCGCTTCCTTCAGTGTCGAGTGGCACATAATCCTTGCTGTATGCACTCAGGACAGTACCCATGTCAAAGGCCGTGGAGGTCCGGTTGCCCCATATATATTCCGCCAGTTCAGGGTAATCTACAAAGGGGTTGCGATTGTGCTGCACCTTATAGACCGAGTCGTTGCGTGCAATCTCCTTATAGGATACCGGGTCATTTCGATGCCATTTGAGTAGCAGATTGACCGAGTAGCCGGTGAGATTGGCGATATTTCCCTCGTAGGTGAACATCGTTCGTCCGCCTTCGGCTTTAGTGAAATCCTTGTCGCGGTAACAGGTCGCCATATAGAAATAAATACGCGCGATGTCACCCTGATAGCGGTCGTCCGGTTGATAGACTGTCGTGCCACTCATGACAGTACTGGCTCCGACATGTCCGAGCGCATAAGGCGCACCTTGCGAAATCTTGTCATTCCGTTCATTCGTTTCTCCATAAGGATAACTGGAGCGGAGGTTGTTAACCCGCGCGTCCGTCGGCAGGACATGGAAAATATCGCTGTACATTGGAGCGGCCCCTCCAAACCAAGACTGGCATACGGTGTGCTCTTTGTTCCAATGCTGACAGAAATCATCCTGTGTACCGCCAGCATCAGACCGGTAGTACTCACATTTGGAGTAGATATCCCAGAGCGTACTGTCCGGTCGGAAGTCCGTCGGGCCGTAATACTCTTCCAAGGCATCGTAGTTCAATTCCTCATGGTTCTTGATACAGCCGTGCAATGCCTCGCGTAGCGCCTCCCCTTTCTTGCCCTGCGCCGATGCATAATAATCTGCCGGCACCTGAGCGAAAGTACTAAGGGACAAGATATAAAGTACACAATATGTCAGAATGGACTTTCTCATTTTACTCGTTGTCCGAGGCTGTTAAACAACTGATTATCAATCTGAATATAAATATGTCCGCCAATTAGTATTTTACGAGCAGGCTGTTCGGTCGGCAACAGATTGACTTCGGTTGCGGACGAGCAGGAAGTGATATAACGGCTATAAGTCACACCGACACCTGTTGCGTTAACAGTGACTGAGGAGAATCCGATACCCACTTTTGACCCTGCATTATGAGCAGTGAAGGTCAAGGTGGACTTGCCGGACAGCATCTCGGTTGACTTGGTCCATGTATATTCCGTGAGGGTCTTATTGTTAGCTGTGAGGGATGTTATGAAGGTCTCTCCGGCGTGAATATCCAAATTCTTTCCTCCATCCTGAGATACACTGCCGTAGGTACGGATGGTCGCTTTTATCTCAGACAGACCTGCCAAGTCTATCTCGGGCGAGATGAGGGACTTGCCATTGTCCAAGAGGTAGTAGTTACTGCTCTCTGCAGGTTTATACGCCGTACTGGTCCAGCCCTCTTCGGTGCCGGTGAAGGTATAAGTGGCCGGAGAAGCGTTTTCAGAGACGGTCTGTTTAGCAAAGACTGCATAGAGCGTCAAGTCTTCGGTAACGGCAGGGATGTCTGCGAGGGCTTTGTAGAGAACGGCAGGTGCGTCATCCATACTGCCGGCAATAGGTGTATCCGTCCAACCCATGAACACATCGCTCTCCGTGGAGCACGAAACGGGTTCATCCGGCATACTGTCCGGCTTCTTATCCTCTTGGATAGAATCTGTGCGTATCTCTTCACCGTTCGCCGACCATGTCACACCGTATTTGATGATAACAACCGGCGTAGGAGGATCAACAGGCGTTGAACCGCCTTTCCATCCGTTGCTGGAACCGGGCACAAAAGCCGCATCGCAAGAAGCAATCAGCATAGACATATCCACGGTCTCACCGAAGTGTTCACCCCAGATATACTCCACCAAGTACGGATAGTCGATAAAGGGGTTGCGGTTACCCTGCGTCTTCTGGATGCCGTTGTTCCGGTCTATCTCCTTCTGCGACACCGGGTCTTCACGGTGCCATTTCATCAGCAGTATCACCGCCTTCTTGGTTAAGCCGTAATAGTGCGCTGCATCGTAAGCGTCGGAGAAAAAGTTATTGGAGGTAGTGACATCGGATTGCCATTTAACAATCGTGCCCAATATGCCTCGCGCCAAGTCTCCCCGGTACTGGGGGTTGGGTTGGAAGACGGTACCTGAACCTTGCACCGATTCGCCGGCATTGGAAGCGATGGTCTTGGCAGTCGTGCTCCAAGAGGTGGCTGTGCCTAACTTATTGTCGTTATAGTCGTTATAGTCTCCGTCTTTTACGGTACCGACCATCCCGTACTCGAAGTTATTGCGCACACCGTTAATCTTGCCATCCGTCGGCACGACATGGAAGATATCATTACCGATACCGCCGGTTCCACCACCCCACCAGGACTGCGGGATGGAGTGCTCACGGTTGTAGCAGTCGCAGGGTTTCTTATACTCCCCACATTTTTTAGGGAAAGAGGTACACTCGGCATACATATCCCATAATTTGCCGGCCTTGTCTATCGAGTCCTCGGGGTAAACATCCGTCTTCTCATAGGCGTCATACAAGTTGTCATACCCGATTGACGAGAAACCTTTGTTCGTGATTGAACTGATAGCAGTCCAGAGATCTTGGCCGGACTTGCCATTGGCGGTCGCATAATAGTTTGGGATGCCATCGGCGGGAGTCACGGGCTTGTCTGCTGCCCATACCACCGAGGCGCACAATACGCCTGCCAACAAAGTAAAAATGTGTTTTCTCATATATATCCTTTCAATTAGACTGAACGTATGTTGAACGTATGTTGAACGTATGTTCAACCTAGTTTTAACCTATTTTTAACCTATTTATTACCTTAGTGCACCCCCTAATAGACCCACCACTCTATCATTAACCACGATATA
>Ga0310690_10008034_pt1 | contig 13465 bp, 15 predicted proteins | sample AusTroGonzalo_MG_2_FD_207661 | JGI IMG/M metagenome (GOLD analysis project Ga0310690, IMG submission 207661) | Bovine rumen microbial communities from tropical cattle in Woodstock, Queensland, Australia - Gonzalo_04 (v2) (version 2) | ecosystem: Host-associated > Mammals > Digestive system >... | reverse complement strand
TATGACGTTATACGGAATCCCTTATTTACAGCAGAAATTACAGATGAAAAGGCTTCGTGTACTGACAAAGTATCAGTATTACGAGATGAAGAACATCACCTTTGATTTCGGAATATCTTCTCCGCCGGAACTGAAGTATTGGAATAGCGTTGTTGGTTGGTGTGCCAAAGCGGTTGATACTCTAGCGGACAGATTAGACTTCCACGGATTTAGGAACGATGTTTTCGATCTAACCGGAATATACGATATGAATAATCGTGATGTCCTGTTCGATTCGGCTATTCTCGGAGCCCTGATATCTTCGTGTGATTTTATTTATATTAGCGAAGATGAAACAGGATTTCCTAGACTTCAAGTTATCGATGGTGGTAACGCAACAGGAATTATCGATCCTATAACGGGAATGCTGAATGAGGGTTATGCGGTTTTAGAGCGAGACGAATTCGGTAACGTACTTAAGGAAGCGTACTTCACTTACGATTATACGGCATATTACGAGAACGGAAAGCTCGTTGACACTAGACAGAATAAGGCTCCTTATCCTTGCTTGGTTCCTTTTGTTTTCCGTCCGGATAGTGTTCGTCCTTTTGGTCATTCAAGGATTACAAGGGCATGTATGGCAAATGTCGGAAGTGCATTAAGAACTATTAAGCGTTCTGAGATATCAGCAGAGTTTTATTCATTCCCTCAGAAGTGGGCAACCGGACTCGATCCGAACGCAGAGCAAATAGACAAATGGGCTGCTGCAATGTCCGCTATGATGAAATTCACTCTTAATGATGATGGACAGGATCATGTTAAGCTCGGACAATTCTCCCAGCAGAGCATGGCACCGCATGTAGAACAGCTTAAGATGTTTGCTTCAATATTCGCTGGTGAAGTAGGCTTAACCTTAGATGATCTTGGTTTTCCTCAAAGTAATCCGTCAAGTTATGATGCGATTAAGGCAAGTCATGAGAGTTTAAGACTTACGGCCAAAAAAGCCCAAAAGAATTTCAATGTCGGAATTATGAATGCTGGATTTATAGCAGCATGTATTCGAGATAATATGAAATATCAGCGGTCTCAGTTGGCATACACAACACCTACTTGGACTCCTGTTTTCCCGGCAGACGTATCTATGTTGGGATCTATCGGTGATGCTATCGGAAAGATTAACATGGCATATCCCGATTATCTCACTGAAGATAAAATATATGAAATAACAGGACTTTAAGCTGTCCGTAGCTTGTAAAACATAACGGGGAAAGGAAAACTTAATATGGTAGATGTGGTACCGGAGTTACTATCGGACATTGAAACGTCTTTTCAAAAGCACACGATGTCAGATAGAAGATTAGCAACAGTATCGAAGCGGATCAGAGACGGTACGGCCACACAAGTGGATGGACACACCTATGCAGAGTGCTTAGGCAAGGATGCTTCTAAGGCATTGAGGGATGTTCTCACAGCGGAAAATCTTCCCGATGGCAAGTTGTATTACAACATAGCAACGAGAACGGTTATTCCAGTGCTAGAGAATAATCAGCAGATGATAAACGAAGCAGCGGTTGATATCCAAAAGGTTATTGATAGCAAAAATAAAATCTATCTCAATTCAATTAAGCCCGAGTTTCCTAAGGAGAGAATTAACGGACTAATCGATAAAATGACCGCAGACGATATCACGCTAGATGAGGCCCTTGTTTGGATTGATGAGCCTATTGTTAACAACTCTGAGGCATTCTTTGATGATTTCGTCAGAGAGAACGCTGAGTTTAGGAGTGAAGCGGGACTTAAAACAACAATAACAAGAATTGCTGAAGCACAAAGTTGTCAATGGTGTGCCGATCTAGAGGGAACTTACGATATTAACGATGCTCCCGATGAGATATATGCCCGACACGAATTCTGCCGATGTGCGGTTACTGTTACAAGTAAAAGAACCACGCAAGATGTGTGGAGTAAGAAAACTTGGCAGAGCACAGCGGAAGAACTAGAACGAAGAGCGAACACTCAAAGGGCTTCGATGTCAGTGGAAGAACGTAAGGAAGTGCTAAACAGACTCGATAACGAGCGAAAACGTGCAAAACGGAGGTAATTTATGAGAATGGGCGAACAACGTCCATCTTTTACCAATGTTGAGTACACGGAAACGAGAGGTCAAGAGGCAATTGACCTTTACAAAAGCACAACTCAAGCTCTTTTGGAGTGGCAAGAGTTACAGATCAAGGGAATCATGGCTACTAATCCCGATGGATTATGGAAGCACATGGTATACGGTATCTGCGTAAGTAGACGTAACGGAAAAGGAGAAATCCTAGCTGCCCGAGAATTTGACGGAATCATCAATTTGGGTGAAAAAATCTGTCATACGGCACATAGAACCACAACATCACACGATGCCTTTAATAGACTATATACATTGCTTAAAAAGGCTGGATATGAAGAACACTCAAGGAAACAAAAGAAAATGCCTGAGCGTTCTTTTTTTGCATCAAAGCAATACGGATTAGAGCACATCGAAATAAGTGGTGGTGGGATCATTGATTTCCGTACTAGAACGAATAACGGTGGTCTTGGTGAGGGATTCGACCTACTTATTATAGACGAAGCCCAAGAATATACCACTAAACAGGAAAGTGCATTGATTTATACGGTCAGTGCTTCCAAAAATCCACAGACTATCTTAGTCGGAACACCTCCGACAGTGATATCGTGTGGTGATGTATTCGTAAGGCTCCGCGAATCGGTTACGTCAGGTAAAGCGGTTGATACCGGATGGGCTGAATGGTCTATTGATGAGTACACGGATGACGTATCGAACACGGATCTGTGGTACAAGTATAATCCGTCACTTGGAACTATCCTATCGGAACGTAATGTTCGAGGAGAGTTAGCCGGAGATCCACTTGATTTCAACATACAGCGTTTAGGCTTATGGGTTACATATAACCAAAAGTCAGCCATATCAGAAGCAGATTGGGCAGAGTTACAGTTTAAAAAGAAACCGAAACTCAGTGATAGCCTATATCTTGGTATCAAATATGGTAAAGACGGTGCGAATGTAGCCATGAGTATTGCTAGTAAGACCGAAGATGGCAAAGTATTCGTAGAAACTATTGATTGTGTTTCCGTTAGAGCTGGAAACCGTTGGATGTTTGAGTTTTTCAAAAATCCAAAGGTAAAAAAAGTAGCAATAGACGGAGTAAGCGGTCAACAAGTATTAGCGGATCAGATGAAACAGGAGGGCTTTAAGTTAAGGCCAATACTTCCGGCTGTCAGAGAAGTTGTTCTAGCAAACTCGATGTTCGAACAAGATCTATACGCTAAGCATATTGTTCATAGCGGACAGGATTCGTTGACTCAGATAGTCACTAATTGCGAAAAACGTCCTATCGGTTCCAATGGTGGCTTTGGTTATAAGTCGCTAGTGGAATCATACGATATTGCAATTATGGACAGTATGATACTTGCTTATTGGTTGTGTGCAACCTCTAAAGAAGATGCACCCAAACAAGCCATAAGTTATTAAGAGTCATAGACTTTTAATATAAATAAAACTACGTTACTCAACGGTAAAAGAGGAGGACAAACATGTCAGAAGAATTTAAGGTTATTGAAACACAGGAAGATTTCGACAAGGCTATTCAGAAAAGATTAGCACAGAAAGACAGAGATTTAGCCGAAAAGTACAAGGATTACATGAACCCCGATCAGGTCAAGGAACTCAAAGAAGAGTTTGAAAAGAAACTTGCAAAGGCTAACGATGATCTTGCTAAGGCTAATGAGAAGATTGCTAACAACGATCAGATTGTGTCAGACCTCACGAACAGAGCAACAAAGGCCGAAAGTGATTATCTTAAGAGCCGAATTGCTCACGAATCAGGTGTTCCTTTTGAGTTAGCTGGGAGATTAGTCGGAACGAATGAGGATGAACTTAAGGCAGATGCCGAGAAGTTCGCACAATTCCTCATGCCTAAGGCAGCTCCTCCGCTCAAGTCAACCGAGAACCCTGTTGGAAACAACAACGGAATGGCTGGTGTTTTAAGTCAGCTTAATCAACAGTTTAACAGCTAAGGAGAACAGTTATGGGTAACACATTACAGAGAGGAGTATTATTTACTCCCGAACAGACAAGCAACCTTTTTTCACTCGTAAGAGGTAAATCATCACTTGCAAAGCTCTCAGGATCAGAGCCTATGCCTTTCAACGGTAAGGACGTTTTCACTTTCAATATGGATAGTGAAGCAAACCTTGTAGGCGAATCAGGAGCAAAGGCAAACGGTGGCGGAGCCGTGGCAAGTGTTTCTATGACGCCCGTTAAGATCGAGTACGGTCTCAGAGTTTCAGACGAATTCAGATTCGGTGCTGACGAGCTCAAACTTCAGTATCTCAACGCATTTTCAGATGGATTCGCTAAGAAAGTTGCAAGGGCTCTCGATATAATGGCTCTTCACGGTGTTAACCCTCGTACCGGATCATCAGCAGATGTACTTACCGGAAAGAACTTCGACGGAGTTGTAACAAACAAGGTCGAATTTGACGAGGCAAACGTAAACAGCAACATCGAAACAGCTATCCAGATGGTAGAAGCAGCAGAGCACGAAGTAACAGGTCTTATTATGGCTCCGGCTTGTAAGAATGCACTCGCTCAGCTTAAGAAAGGATCTTCATCATACGAACCTCTTTATCCCGAACTTGGATGGGGTGCAACACCCGGCACTCTTAACGGACTTCCTATCGATTCTAACAGCACAGTTTCGTTCGGAAACAACGCTGATAGAGCAATCGTAGGTAACTTCCGCGACTACTTCAAGTGGGGCTTCGGAAAGAACATCACGATCGAAGTTATCGAGTATGGTGATCCCGACAACGCTGGAAGAGACCTTAAGGGTTACAACGAAGTATATCTTCGTGGCGAAGCATACATCGGATGGGGAATTCTTGTTCCCGAAGCATTCGCAAAGGTTCGTGATGAGGATCCCGCTTCAGTATAAGGAGTAACTTATGCGTTACAGAAACAAGAAAACGGGCATTGAATTCGAAACTAACTGTATCATTAGTGGAGCGGATTTCGAGGAAGTAACCCCGAAAAAGGCTCCTGAGACAGAAGTTAAGGATGAAAAGCCTAAAACAACATCAAAGAGGATAAAAAAATGAGTGAACGGTCAGCTTTTGCAACAGTGACCGACATCACAACTCTTTGGCGGCCATTAACGGCTTCAGAGACTACACGGGCGGAGGCATTGCTTCCGCTCGTTTCTGATGAAATCCGCGTTATTGCTCATTCCGTTGGAAAAGACATTGACCAGATGATATCAGTTTCGGAGCCTTACGCTAGTGTTGTTAAAGTGGTTACTGTGGATGTGGTAAGCCGAATACTAAGACAATCTATGGATGGTGATGCAATGACACAGGAGAGTCAATCGGCTCTTGGGTACTCATGGAGTGGTACATATGCCGTTCCCGGTGGTGGTATTGCTAATGCCATCATGAAGAATGATCTGCGGAAGTTGGGCTTACTTGTACAGCAGATGGGTAGCGTTTATTTATGGCAATTAGACGCTAGTGGAATTTGAAATGATACACGGAATAACAATTCAACTTGTTAAAAAGACAGAAACAGGGAAAGATCCTATCGGAAATCCGCTCTACAAAACCACAACGGTTGAAGTGGCGGACGTTCTTGTTGGTGAACCCTCATCTAACGAGATAACAGATACTCTTCAGTTATACGGAAAGAAGTTAGCCTACACTTTGGCGATTCCTAAAGGAGACGAAAATGATTGGACGGATGCAGAAGTTATCCTCCCGGCTCCATTTACGGGAACATACAGAACAATAGGTTATCCGACATCCGGAATTGAGGAGAATATACCTCTTAGATGGAATAGCAAAGTCAAGGTCGAAAGATATGGCTAAGGATGTTGAATTCAAACTTAATCTGCTAGGACTTAACGATTTAATGAAATCTCAGCCTATGCAAGATGCGTTATTGGAAGCTGGACAAACGGTAGCAAATATAGCCGGAGAGGGTTATGCTGCCGAAGTACATGTTGCCAATTTCATAGCAATATCTAACGTATATCCGGATAGTAAAGAGGCAGCCAAAGAAAATTACGAGGACAATACCTTGTTAAAGGCACTCGGATCGTCCGGGTTATCTATGGTGAAGTAGCATGGTAGAAAAGATTATTTATGATTATCTGAATAGTTTGGAAGATCTTCCTGTTAGTGCGTACACGGAAGTACCCGAAGATAGACCGTCAAGGTTTTACCTAATAGAAAAAACAGGCGAGACGGTATCAGATAGAATTCAGAGTGCTACAATTGCTATTCAATCATACGGTGATTCACTGTACGATGCAATCTGCCTTAACCAGAGTGTAAAAGAGGCTATGTTAGACGGTCTCATTACATTGGACAGCATTTCGGGTGTCAAAATCAATTCCGATTACAACTTTACAGATACAACAACTAAGACATACCGTTATCAAGCGGTGTTCGTAGTTACATATTATTAAGGAGAAAAAATATGGCTAATATTTCAACTAATGTTAGTACCGGTAAGCCGAAAATCAGCGGTGGTGTTTGGGTTGCTCCTAGTGGAACAGCTCTTCCTACGGATGCAACAACAGATCTTGGTGGTTCTTTCACATGCTTAGGCTATGTATCTGAGGATGGTGTAGAGAACAGTAACGATATGGGAGTTTCCGAGACAAAGGCTTGGGGCGGTTCTATCGTATTAAGATCACTCGATAGTTTTGCTGATAATTTCAGCCTTGCACTTATCGAATCAAAGAATGTCGATGTGCTTAAGAACGTGTACGGTGATTCTAATGTATCTATCGATGCAGACAACAATATCACTGTTAACGTAGTAGCTGAAAACCCTCAGGAAAAGGTATGGGTATTCGAAGTAGCTCTTCGTGGCGGAAAGAAGAAGAGGATCGTTATTCCTGTTGGAGCGGTTACAGCAAGAGAAGCTATCACATACAACGATTCAGATGCTATTGCATACGGAATCACTGTATCAGCATATCCGGATTCTAACGGAAAAACACACACGGAATACATCGAGGGCGAAGCACCTAGCATATAAGCCCTTTAAAGAGCATGGGAGGATAAAATGATAATCAAAGGCAAGACAAAGAGCGGTATTAAGTTTCAGTTGGATTCAAGGATAAAGGACGATGTTCGATTATTGTTCCTGATGTCAAGGGCTCAGAACACGGAAGATCCTATTACGGCTGGAAAAGCAATAATGGACATTCTTTCGTTGATATTTGGTACAGAGGATAATGTTCTTGAATTTATGAATGAAGTAGCAAGAACTCACAAGGGAACGTGCCAAACGAAGGATTTAATCGCAGAATTACGCGAAATGCTCGATAGCCTTGATGCAAAAAACTCCTAATCCTCGCTTATATGCTTAGTATAGGCGAGGATGCTCTTAAGTGTGATCTAGCGGAAACGTATCATGTGTACGTTGTAGATTGGGAACACCCCCCGTACCCTATTTCGTATCTGGCGGACTTGGCAAACGGTTTAGGAAACAACAGCCGAGTTAGACGGAAAATGGCAAACATGACCTTAACGCTAGAGGAAACATTACAAGCGGTCATACTCGACAAGATAAACATCCTAATATGGCAAAATACCAAAGACGGGATGAAAGGCCGTAATATGCCCGAGAGTATATATAAGAAACTTGAGGGATTAGACGAAAAGAAAGAAGAATTGGAGAAATTCGATTCCGAAGAAGCATTCATGGAATGGTACACAAGCAAGACGAGGTAATTTATGTCTGATATAGGTACAGCGTATGTCCAAATTGAACCATCGGCTCAGGGCATAAGCGGAAAAATAGAAAAAGAATTCGGTGGAATCGGTCAAAGTAGCGGAGAATCATTCAGCGCGGGATTCGGTAAGGTTGCCGGAGGCGTTGGAAAGGTTGCTGCCGGAGCGGTTGCTGCGGGAGTAGCAGGAATAACCGCTATCGGAACTGAATTCGTAAATGCTTCAAAAGAAGCGGCTGCTTATGGTGATACCATAGACAAAATGTCGCAAAAAGTCGGAATGTCGGCTCAGGCATATCAGGAATGGGATTATGTTATGCAGATCTCGGGTACTGAAATGTCTAGTATGACAACAGGACTAAAAACATTGACCAACAAGCTGGACGATGCCAAGAACGGATCATCTTCAGCTCAGGAAATGTTTAAAAGACTCGGGCTCTCAATGGAAGATCTCGAGGGAATGTCTAGAGAACAGGTATTCGATGCCACTATCAAGGCATTTCAAGGAATGGAAGATAGCGCGGAGAGGGCAGCACTTGCCAACGATTTCTTTGGTAAGAGCGGACAAAACCTCGCTCCGCTTTTCAATACAACAGCAGAAGAGACGGAAAGACTTAAACAAGAAGTAAGAGATCTTGGCGGAGTAATGTCTGATGATGCTGTTAAGAACTCGGCAGCATTCCAAGACCAATTAACCGCATTACAGACCGCATTTTCGGGAATATCAAGGAATCTTATGTCTGATTTTCTCCCGGCAATGACCGAAGTTATGGGCGGTTTAACGGAAATCTTTACCGGAAACGGTGAGGGTGGCCTTGCTATGATAAATGAGGGGCTTTCAAACATAGTTACAGGCATTTCAGAAAAGCTACCCGAGGTTACGGATGCAGCGGTAAAAATACTTGAAACACTCGCAACGGCCGTATTGCAGAATCTTCCGAAGCTCATGGAAGCTGGAATGAACATTCTAAAGGAAATCTGTAAATACATCATAGAATCACTCCCAATGTTGCTCGAAACGGGTATGCAGATTTTAGTGGAGTTAGCTCTCGGAATCGCACATGCACTCCCGGAACTTATTCCGGCTGCGGTTAATGCGGTTTTGGAGTTTGTGAGTGCTTTATTGGACAATATAGACCTCTTAATAGATGCAGCGTTACAGCTCATTATCGGATTAGCAGAGGGGCTTATAAAAGCGGTGCCGAATATCATAGAAAAGGCTCCGATAATCATTTCGAAGCTGGTACAGGCACTTATTAAGTTGGCACCTGAGATTATTAAGGTATCTGTTGAGCTCATGGCAAAGATGGCAACGGGTATTTTGGCTAACGTGGCAAAATTACTTACAGCCGGAGCCCAGATAATCCGAAATCTATGGAATTCTCTGCTGAGTGCGATATCGAACTTCGATACTATTGGAACTAACATTGTACAGGGCATCAAAAACGGTATATCAGGTGCTTGGAATAGCATGGTTTCATGGTTTAAAGGACTTTTCGGAGACCTTATACAGATAGCAAAGGATATTCTGGGCATTGCTTCTCCCTCAAAGGTGTTCAAACAGATCGGTGAATATACAACAGAGGGATTCGATGAGGGAATGAAAAACTTTGGTGTCGAAGCTACGGAAGATGTCCAAAATGCTATGGACGAGATTTCGGGCATGTCGGCAACAGTAAACCCGGTAAGCGTGGTTTCAAGTGCTTCAATGGATATGGCATCAGCACAACCGATAAGAACTGACTCATCATCGGTAGAAGCATTGTTATCAAAGTACCTACCTCTGCTTGAAAGAAGTACAAGCGTGAACGTGTCTCTTGAGGGTGATGCACAAGGATTATTCCGTCAAGTACGCAAAGAGGTTAATCAGTTTACAAAGTCAACAGGGAACTCACCTTTTATAGCTCCGGCATAAGGAGATAACATGGCAGAAAACATAATGTTTGCGATAAACGGCACCGACTATTCACACCGAGTAGTCGGTGTTGGCTATGAAGTACAAAAAAACGATGAATACAATAGTTGGACAGATGCCAACGGAAAAGAGCATCATTCAGCATACCGGACAAGGATAAGTGGAAAGTTTCAGATGAAGTTTCTTTCAATGGACGAATATCAGACTTTCATAAGCACACTTAATCTTGCCAAAAACTCTGACCTCACATACCCAATCCAAGTATGGGATAACAAATCGGGATCATCGGTCAGTATAACGGCATTTATTGATTTTACACCTACAAGGTACAGAGCTCCGAATTGGGATGACATGATGGAGCAGATAGAAGTTACGATAAGGGAACAGTAAATGTTAAACGTATCAGACGAGGTTAAGAACCTCTTTCTTAAAGATTCCACAAAGAAAAAGTTAATAATAAAGGTCGATAAGCCCGAAAATAGTGATCCTAGCATATTTAATTTCTATTCTGGGAACTTTCCTTATAAGGAATATTCGACAACGATAGCGCAAGGAACTCCATTACTCGTTGCGAACTTCACGAATGCGGTTGACATGAGAATCGTTGATTACGTGAAGTATGTGCGTTTCTCGATGGGTTTTAGGGTTCATGACATTGTGACGGCTCCGAGCAAATTGACTATAAGAGTTAATGTGCAGAGAGAATACGGAACCGGGTATATCGACACGGAAGTAACACTTGCAGACTATACAAACAACTATCATAGAGTGTTCTGCGGGGTGTTTAATAGCGAAAATAATAACGGATTTATTGAGCAAATAACCGATGTTCAGATAATCAATACAGATTCTACGGCATTCGTAGGCACGATTACACATTGGGATTACCAAGTCGATATGGTTGATAACCAATCAGACTTGCCGACATCATACAATACGAATTTTTCAAAAGATGTAGCGGATCTGAGTGATTATATGCCGTTGCCGAGCATCGAAAATGACAATATCGAACTCGAATCGTTCAGTATGACGGAATCATTGTGCTCACAGGATAATATTCGTTTCGGTTTGTGCGAATCAGCTCATTGTGGATTTAAGACAGTTGGATATAACTATAACTTGAAAGATAGAACTATCCGACCGGGCATAAGGGTACAGGGAACTCCGTCAGTAGAAGATATCGAAGCCATAAACTTTTGGAAAGACCAAAGCGGTATCATGACAAAAGGCCAAACATACACGGCTAACGGAAGTGTATCGGACTATTCATATCTTTGGACGAATAATTGGCTAATCGACACGATTCTTATAGATGAGTATTTTTCAAAAGCCAAGTATGTATATGTGGGTTATAAGGTAAAATTCACAAATATGTCCGTTATCAGCGGAACAACTCCTGTGTATTTTAGGGGAGATGTACAGACAGTATATGAGGATGATTCAACATCTTCATGGTGGGAATTTGATTATCATGAAATGCCAACAAATGATTATGTTCAAGTGGGTATTCCTGTCTCATATATTTATAATGGCAAAAAACACAAGAAAATGTTGAGACCATTCTTCCGATTCTACGATGCTAATAAGACTCTGATAAATGATCTCTCCATGACCATTACTTATTCTATAAAAGAAATTCAAGTGCAGCCATTGAACAAGCAAAAAGCAAAACCCGAGTACGATCCCGATATGCTTTTGGTCTATGACAATACACTTGATGAGTATTGTGCCGAGTGTTATTCGGATGCTATTCCGCTGGGTGTTTATCAGGTATCGGATTTAAAACTTGAGCACACGCAGAGCCTTATTAAACAGACAGTTACGGCATATGACAAAATAGTTAAGCTCGAACAGAACGCTGCCAATTGGTATACGCAGTATATGTTCGGGATATCGTTTGACGAGTATTATTCGCAAGTAGACCGAATTCAATTCCCTAGACAGATCTACGCTACATATTTTAACTATATGAATGCGGTCGGGATAGAATCTCGGGGTACAGAAACACAGATTGCTTCGTATGTAAGAAACGATCTTACTGTTAATGCAAATTATTACATCACATGGAATCCCGAAGAAGAGGGTAGCGTCTACGATGCACAGTATAGACGATTAGCCTATTACAAGGTTAACGTTCCTAATGTTGATTCCTCTAAAATGTATGTCATTTACACAACTAATAAAAATGGCATGACAAATGAGGAAATGCTCAATAATGAGGATTACGTTACCAATCAATACAAACTAAAGGTAGACGAACTCGGAAGAGGTATAACAACAGGCTCCATTTTAGTTGAGGCCCTCAACGATAGCAATGTCGTAATAGGCTCTTATTGTTTCGACAGCGGAGATTACTTCACTCTTCCTAGTGGAACAACCTCATTCAATATCTACATCCGAGCTGGTCTTGTTAATGTCTATGGAGATGTATCTGATATAACAGGACATGAAATGCTGGAAACCATGAAAGTATATAGTACAAATAAAACCGCTGATTTAGTAAATAAGTCAGAGCGTTTAGTCTATTACAACATGGGAACAGGAGATATTTATCCGACAGATTCAAGTGCAACAGGACGAGACGTTATCCGTTCCATCCTCGAATTGTGTGGATGTTTCTTTAGATTAAATAGGTATGATGGCCTCCCTGAGTTTGTATATTGTACCAAAGGCGGTCTTTATCCGAGAAACGACCTCTATCCGGCAGATGATCTCTACCCGAGAACAGGAACGGATCAGTTACTTCCTAATGGACGGTATATGTCAGTTGTTCAAGATAATTATTCCGTTAAAGACTTTGGATGTATTCAGATTGTTATAGATAAGAGGTCAAACGAGACGAAATCCGTTTGTGAGTACCAATATCCGTTAAACCCTACCTCACAGAATGCTTATGTGATAAAAGATAATATTTTCCTTTGTGCGGAAGAGGCTACATACGATATCGATGTTCTTAATAGCATCTTTAGACCGATGTATCTTCAAATTTCCAACATGGGATATGTTCCGAACGTGACCGAAGCAATTGGAATGCCGTGGGTTGAATGCGGAGACCGAATCGGAATACTGACGTTTACAAGTGGTTTTGAGTCATTCGTATTTAGACGGACTTTAAAAGGTATTCAGCTCTTAATCGATACCTACGAAAGCACCGGGGACGAATACACCGAAGCCGTTAAAGAATTTGGCTATGAAGTTGTTTAAGGAGAAGAAAAGATGTCTTACACGAACGTTTATCCATCAAGAATCAATTGGGAAAATGAGCCGAGTATTGCAAGTCCAATAAATGCGACTAACCTCAATAAAATCGATTATGCGGTATATGAGCACGATCAGACCTTTGAGACATGGGATGTTACAAAAGCAAACCAAAGTGATCTACTTCTTTCGGTTAAGTCAATCGACTATGACACGGAAACAGGAGTATTCGTATTCACATGGCAGAACGGCACAACCAAAACTGTCGATTTAAACATCGAGAAGATCCCGGTCTCATTCTCAATGGATGCAAATGGTATCATCACCATGACCACAGATGATGGTACTACTTACACCGCAGATGTCGGTTCACTTATCAAGACCTACACTTTCAGCGACTCATCCGAGATCGATTTTGAGACAACAACAGACTCTAGTGGAAACAAGACAGTAACCGCTTCTATCAAGAATGGTTCAATAGTTGGTGCTAAATTGGAGCCTAACTACTTGGCTAATTGTCAGAGTGCAGCTAATTCCGCTAGTGGAAGTGCAACCGCAGCAGACGGAAGCG
>Ga0310690_10008033_pt1 | contig 13465 bp, 9 predicted proteins | sample AusTroGonzalo_MG_2_FD_207661 | JGI IMG/M metagenome (GOLD analysis project Ga0310690, IMG submission 207661) | Bovine rumen microbial communities from tropical cattle in Woodstock, Queensland, Australia - Gonzalo_04 (v2) (version 2) | ecosystem: Host-associated > Mammals > Digestive system >... | reverse complement strand
GGATGCTTTGAGTATCCTTGCAGGGATTTCTCGTCTTGAAATGAAGCATCAAGCATCATATCAGCATTAGAGCTTTCCAGGCCCTCAATGAGTACTTTAATGCTTATTAGTCCTGGAATTTTTCCATGCAGGCTCTCAAGGCCCTCTTTTGCTCCTGCCTTTACAGCAGCTTTTTCTTCTACGCTAAGGCCATCCTTCAATTTCCAAAGTATTACGTGTTTTACCATTTTTATTTACCGAATATAAAACTCAAATTAACTGCATATTAGAATAAAAGCATATTAAAAGATTACAAAAAAATAAAGCTTTGTTAAAGGAAAGCATTTATACAATATATTCATAAAGCTCTGTGAAAAATGTTATTGATTACATAAGATCCTCGCAGTAATTGCTGGCGCTAGCGCGGTGCCTGGCCGTAGGCAAAACAAGGCATAGCATGCCTTGTTTTAAGGCGGGAACGGTTGCTGTTGACCGCTTGCATGCAACGAAAGGCTATTCCTTAAAATAAACGGAAACTTTGCTTTTAAGATTTACCAATCACAGATTGCTTCGCCGTTAATGCTCCTCTCAATGACGCATAGCATTTTTCCATCAATAACTATGTATAACAACAAAGCCTTTTATAAATAACGCTAATACTATTTCGCCGTACTGAAATTGTTTCAAGTTCTCATTAAGCAGTGAAGATCTTGAAATAAATTCAGACTTACTAGAGAACTCTAAAATTAATGCTCTTCTTATTATAGAACGGAAAAGACAAATATAAAATTTATGGCTTAAATTTATTTCTTTTGGAACATTGATATTTTTAACCCGCATTTCTTAAGCATAAACAGGAACAGTACCCATAAAGTAAGCAGACCGTATCTGAGACTGCGTTTAAAATTTATAGAAGATGCTTCAGCAAAATACTTGGTTTCCACAGGAATGTCCCCCATGCGGAAACCATGAAAAGAGCTTTGTACCAGAAACTGCATGTCAAAAATAAAATCGTCCGAATTATCCTGCCATGGCAATGTTTTTAGCACCTTTGCCGAATATGCCCGCAATCCGCTATGCCACTCGCCGAGATTTTCTCCTGTTATGACATTACAGCATAGCGAAAGAAAGCGGTTAGAGATATATTTATAGAACGGCATGCCTCCAGCCAAAGTTTCATGACGGGTCCTTATGCGGTTTCCAAGCATTATATCGCAAATGCCGTTTTCAATAACACCGGCCATGTAGAGTACAACTTTTGGATTATACTGATAATCAGGATGCAGCATTACAACGACATCAGCTCCTTTGTCTAAGGCAGCCCTGTAGCAGGTTTTCTGATTGCCTCCATATCCTTTATTTCTCTTATGGCGGATTACATGCAGGCCAAGTTTTTCAGCGATCTCCGCAGTATTATCTTTTGAACAGTCATCTACCAATATTATGTCCTTGCGCAAAGATTCAGGAATATCTTTTATTGTCTGTTCCAGTGTTAGCGCAGCATTGTAAGCAGGCATGACTATTACGGTTTTGCTCATACATACATTTTACAATATATTTTTTGTAGAATTTATATAAGACTGCCCCTGACCATGCTTTTTTGAGGCATGACGGCAGCTAAAAAGACAAGGCCGTTTTTTTCAATGAACAGCGTTACAGAAAGCAGCAGAAAAGCCATGCTGAAACTGGACGGCAAAGGAATTTAAAGGTTTTTTGGCAATGAAACATTCAGAAGACATGGAAAATTTTAAATCAATAGATGAGAGACAGCAAAAAAAATGGGCGGAAAACCATTTATTTCGCACAAACATAAAATCAGACAAGCCTAAATTCTACTGTTTGGACATGTTTCCTTATCCGTCTGGGGACGGGCTTCATGTAGGACATCCGGAAGGGTATACCGCATCAGACATAATTTGCCGGTACAAACGCATGAAAGGCTTTGAAGTTCTTCATCCCATGGGCTGGGATGCTTTCGGCCTTCCGGCGGAAAACTATGCCATAGCCACAGGAGTTCATCCAAGAATAACAACAGCAAAAAACTGCGCTAATTTCAAGCGACAGATTAATGCTCTAGGTTTCAGTTATGACTGGGAAAGGGAAATAAACACGACCGACCCTGATTATTATCGCTGGACGCAGTGGATTTTCCTGCAGCTTTTTAAGAAAGGGCTTGCATACGAAGCAACCATGCCAATAAACTGGTGTCCTAAATGCAAGACAGGTTTAGCCAATGAAGAAGTATTCCAAGGCAAATGCGACCGCTGCGGCACAGCCATTGAAAAGAAAAAACTAAAGCAGTGGATGCTTAAAATAACAGCTTATGCGGATAAGCTTCTGGAAGGGCTAGCCGATGTAAAATGGCCTAATTCCACAAGGCTAATGCAGGAAAACTGGATAGGCCGTTCTGAAGGCGCTGAAGTTGATTTTAAATTAGAAAACGGAAAGAAACTAACCGTTTTTACCACAAGACCAGACACACTGTTTGGAGCTACATACATGGTTTTGGCCCCAGAACATGCATTAGTCAAAGAAATCACCACAGAAAACCAGAAAAAAGCGGTAGAAGAATATATTGCCGCAGCAGCTAATAAATCAGATTTAGAAAGAACGGAACTGGCAAAGGAAAAAACCGGGGTATTCACAGGAGCGTATGCAATAAATCCAGTAAATGGCGACAAGCTGCCAATATGGATAGCAGATTATGTGCTAACAACCTATGGCACAGGAGCAATAATGGCCGTGCCGGCTCATGATGAGCGTGACTGGGATTTCGCAAAAAAATTTGGAATAAAAATCATAGACGTAGTGCAAAAACCTGAAGGCTGGGACGAGAACTTGCCATACTGTAAGATAGGAGTTTCAATAAATTCCAGCTTCCTTAACGGCCTGCCAACGCCTGAAGCAAAAAAGAAGATGATATCCTGGCTAACGGAAAAAGGCCTCGGACGGTCAAAGGTAAATTATAAGCTGCGCGACTGGGTGTTCTCCCGCCAGAGATACTGGGGAGAACCAATTCCCATAATACACTGCCCGCATTGCGGAGCCGTGCCAGTGCCTGAAAATGAGCTGCCGCTGCGCCTTCCGGATGTTGAAAAATATCAGCCGGCAGGAAACGGGGAAAGCCCGCTTGCCGCAATAGATTCCTGGGTTAATGTAAAATGCCCTAAATGCGGCAGCCCAGCGAAACGCGAAACAAACACAATGCCTCAGTGGGCAGGCTCATGCTGGTACTATCTTCGCTTCGCAGACCCTAAAAATTCCTCAGCATTCATTGATAAGGAAATTGAGAAAAAATGGCTGCCGGTAGATTTATACATAGGCGGCGCGGAACATGCGGTGCTTCATCTGCTATATGCAAGATTCTGGCATAAGGTCTTATTTGACTTAGGATTGCTTTCTGCCCCAGAGCCTTTTAAGAAACTCGTTCATCAGGGAATGATACTTTCTTATGCCTATAGGGATTCAAAAGGAGTATACCGCAAATATTCAGAACTTGAAATTGCGGAAAACGGGAATGCCAAAACAGCCGATGGCGAAGAAATAAAGCCAATGGTTGAAAAGATGTCAAAGAGCAAGAAGAATGTAATCAACCCGGATGACATCTTGAATGAATATGGCGCAGATGTCTTCCGCATGTATGAAATGTTCTTAGGCCCGCTGGAAGATTCAAAGCCATGGAATGTGCGCGCGATAGAAGGAGTTTCCCGTTTTGTAAAGCGTGTGCGAATATGGGGAACAGAAGCCGGACAGAATCTTGTTTCAGGAAATCCCTCTAATGAAGCTTTGATATTAAGACACCAGACCATAGCAAAAGTTTCATCTGACATAGAAGCTTTAAAGTTCAATACGGCAATTTCAGCTTTAATGGTATATTTCAACAAGCTCAGCTCCCTCAAGGCAACAACAGAACAGGATTTCACTACATTCCTCCTGCTGCTGCATCCTTTTGCTCCGCATATAACGGACGAATTATGGCAGCGCGCAGGCAAAGAAGGAAGCCTGATGAGCATGAAATGGCCAGAAGCTGACGAAAAGATCATAGCTTCCAGGATGCTGGAAATACCTGTACAGATTAATGGCAAAATTAAAGCCAGGCTGCAAGTTAAAGACGGCATATCAAAAGACGAGATGCAAGCCATGGCCATAGAAAAAACAAAAGCTTTTACAGAAGGGAAAAACATAGTAAAAATTATAGTTGTTCCTGGCCGACTGGTAAGCATTGTGGCAAAATAAAAGCCAGCGTCCATGCAGAAATTGCTGGCCTTTGCAAGGATAATATGCAAAAAGCTGAGATGAAAGGAAACAAAAAACTATGAAAAAAATATTTCTTCTTGCTGCGGCAATGATAGCAGCAGGCATTTCTTCTGCCTGCATAGAATCGGCAAACATTACCTATAAGCCAGCTGAACAAAAAATGCCAGCGCATATAAGGCGCGTCGCTGTAAGGCCTTTCACAAATAAGACACCCCAATTCGGATTAGAAGAAAAAGTAACGCTTAAGGTTGCGGAAGAATTTCTTAAAAATGGAGAGTATACAGTATCCGCTGAAAACAATGCAGACGGAATAATCATAGGCGAAATAGCAAATTATATACTTACGCCCATACAATACGACGTAAACATGGTGGCGAATGTTTATAAGATGAACGTAATAGCAAGCGTGCGTTTTTTAGACAGAGCCGCCAACCGCTATTTATGGGAAGAGCCTGCGCTGCAGGCTACAAAGATTTTTTCTGCAGCAGCTCTGCCGGGAGGAATGACTGAGGAAGCTGCCAGGGAAGAGCTTTGGGAAATACTCGCCAAGAATATAACTTTAAGAACAGTGGAAGGATTCGGATCTGTATCCAGCATATCACAGAAAAAACTTCCCCCAGCCCACTCATACGGAAACAATGCTGAAAATAATGCGGGAACACAGCCCATAACAGCAATAGGAACAGACTTGCCAGCAACAGATAATGCCGGACTTAAGGAGCTGGACCGCTAATGTCTGAGCTAAGCAGGGAAGAGGTTTTAAAAGAGTGGAAAGCCGGAAAAACCAGGCCAGTATATTATTTATACGGTGAGGAAAACACAAGCAAGGAACATTTGATAAAAAATATAATTCCGTTATTTAAGCCAGAGGGTTTCAATTATTCATTGAGGCTGGCCCAAAGCTGCGACATGTCAGCTTTTCTGGACGAAGCAAATACGGTGCCTATGCTGGCAAATGTAAGATTTCTCGTGCTGAAAGATGCCAATGAGCTAAAAAAAGCAGATTTAGACATTTTAATTAACTATGTTTCAATGCCATGCGCTACTTCCTGTATTATAATAACAGCAGATTTTGAAAAAAACAAAGATCCCATAAAAGAAGCTATTTCATCAGACTGCGCTACAGTGAAATTTCCTAAAATGAATAAGAATCATGCTATTGAATATTTGAATAATATTCTTTTCAAAGAGATTAAAAGCGATGCTTCCGCATTAGATATGATAGTTGAAACAGCAGGAACCAGCATTGCGGCGCTGGATAATGAAGCGGAAAAAATAAAGGCATATATGTACGGTTCCGGAAAAAGCATATTTAAAGAAGAAGATGCGGCAGAAATATGCGGTTTCTCAAAAAAGCTCCCTCCCTATTTTTTAGGAAGTTATTTAGCTTCTAAAAATCAGCCGGCAGCCATGAATGCGGCAGACATAATGTTTGAACAGGGAGAAGATCCCTTGAAAATGCTTGCCATCATATATGGCTGCATAGAAAAATTAATTAAGGCCAAATTAGATCCAAAAGACCCTCAAAAAAATGATAAGCAGGCCTTTTTTTATAAGGCAAAAGCAGAGAATTTTAAAGAAGAACATCTGGCATATATGCTAAAAAGATGCATTATATCAGATTCCGAGCTGAAAAGTTCTAATAAAGTAAGCCCAAAAACAATTATCAAAACGCTGATAACGCAAGCCTGCAAGCAGGATGATCGTAGCGAATAAAAAAGAACGGACTGCCATAGGCAGCCCGTTCTTATCTTTGCCGCAACAAAGATTATTTAGAAGTTATAGAGTTTAAAATTGCAGCCATGCGGGACTTGCGTCTGGCGGCGGCTTTCCAGTGAATAGTGCCAGCTTTTACGGCCTTGTCTAATATGGACATTGCCTTCGGCATTATCTTCTGAGACTGCTCTACATCTTTCTTCGCGGTATTAGCCGCGAAATCCTTGGTAATTTCGCGAATCTTGGCCTTAATGCCGCGGTTCTTTGAGGCCAGCTTTTCCGATTTGCGCCATGCTTTAATAGCGCTGGTATGTCTTCCGGTTTTAAGTTTCATACAATATATTTTAGATTTTTATGACAAAAAATGCAAACACTAATGAAGCAAACATAGAAAAGTCATCAGCTCAAAAAGATTTTTTTTCATGGGCCGGCGCAAATTTCCTTACAAAAGCGCTTGGATATTTGCGCGACGCCATGCTGGTTGCCGTTTTTGGAGGAGGTGCGCTTACAGACGCTTATTATGCCGCTTTCCGCATTACTAATTTGTTCCGCAGAACACTAGGCGAAGGAGGCCTTAACGCAGTGTTCATACCAGGATATGCCGTAGAGAGAAACAAAGGCGGCTGCCATGCGGGAGAATTTGCAAGCAGGTTCTGGACAGCCACGCTGTTTGGCTCAATGGCAGCCGTAATAGCCGGCATAATCTTCTGCAGGCCGCTCACATACATGACAGCTGCCGGTTTCGCAGGCCTGCCTGAATATTTTACCTTTACGGCATTGCTCACTGCCGTGTTTGCTCCGCATTTTCTTTTCGTTAATGTTTCAGCGTATTTCACGGCCCTTTTGAACAGCTCAAACATTTTCTTTCTGCCGGCTATTTCACAAGCCGTATTTTCCATTTCAGTTCTGTTGGCTCTCATATCGTATAAATTCGGACCTTTTGCCAGCATTGAGCCTAAAAAAGCATTGCTCATAGTAGCCGCAGCAGCCTCTATTTCCGGGATTATACAGGTTGCTATGGTTATTCCTTCCTTAAAAAAGTCAGGCTTTTCGCTGAAATTTTCAGCACTAAAGGATTCAATAAGAGTTTTTCCTCTGGTATTTGCTGCCGTGCCGGCAACCGCGGTGCTGGCCCAGGAGCAGATTTCGCTTCTTATAGACACTTGTTTTGCCAGTTTCCTTCCTGAAGGCTCAATCACGGCCATCTACAATGCTTCCCGGCTTACGCAGTTTCCCGTTTCAATGTTTGCAGCAGCGGCGGCGGCCACGGCACTGCCATATCTTTCCAGATTCTCCGCAGAAAAAAACAATGTTGCATTCAATGCGCATTTATACCGGGCCGTATTTACCTCCCAGCTTATGCTTTTTCCCTCTGCTTTTGGCCTTGCAGCCCTTTCAATGCCTATTTGCTCCCTATTATTTATGCATGGGAATTTCACTTTAGAGCAAACATCATTAACGGCTAATGTTCTGATTTATGCATGCATAGGCCTGCCGGCTTTCGGCCTCAACAAAGTAATGGCTTCGGCCCTGTATGCCAGAGGTCATAAAAAAATGCCGGCTTTAGTGATAGCAGGACAGCTTGCTGCCAATATTATTTTATGTTTTATTCTCATGAAGCCTTTAGGCGCGCCCGGACTGATGCTTGCTACCTCCATAAGCTCAATAGCGGCAGCAGCGGCTTTTCTTGCAATAGCATGGCGGCTTACAGGTTTCAATGCAATAAATAAATCCATGGCTAAGACAGTTCTCTGCGCCGCTGCTGCCGGGGGATGCGCATGGGTTTTCGCCTGGCAGCTTGACAGTTTCTGGGCTCCAGTAATATTCGGCATTCCTGCCGCCGCCATGTTATACTTCATAGGGCTTGCATACCTGAATATAAGCGAAAGGAAACTTCTAATCGGAAATCTCATATAAGTTTGCTAAAATAATATTCCTCAGCCGCTTTAACAGCATATTGATTATGGATTTATCTCACATACCGGAAGAACCAGGAGTATATCTTATGCGGGATGCCGCAGGCACAGTCATATATGTTGGCAAGGCTAAAAACCTTAAAAACAGAACTGCACAATATTTCGGCGAACATCCGGCTGACAAAAGGGAAAAAATACCATTCCTTGCGGCTCTCGTAAGAACAGTAGATTATATTCCGGCAGCAAGCGAAAGAGAAGCGCTGATAATAGAGGAACAGCTCATTTACAAACTTCAGCCTTTCTTCAATGAAATTGGCAAAGATTCAAAAAGCTATCCTTATCTTGAAATAAGCGGCGAGCAATATCCAAGGCTTTTTTTCACAAGGAACAAAAAGCCTGACGGAGGCACATATTTCGGCCCTTATCCTAAGGTAGAGCCTGTGAGAAAGCTGCTAGGCTGGCTGAGAAAAATAAAATTCCTGAATCTGCGGCCCTGCCGCTGGAACTTCTCCGACCAGAAACCATTGCCCGAAAAAAAGAAAAAAGCCTGTCTTTATTATCATACAGGGCAATGCCCCGCCCCTTGCGACGGACTGATCAGCGAAAACGATTACAGCCTGCTGGCAGAGCGCATTCATGACTTCTTAAAAGGCGATATTGAAAAGCTGGCAGAGGAAGCACGCAATAACATGAAAATGGCCGCAGAAAAGCTGGAATATGAAAAGGCTGCCGAATACCGCGATTTTTTGTCAGCCTTTTCATTTTTAAGGGAAAGAGTGCGTTTCCGCAAGCTTACGCCTGATTATGTGGAACAGGCTACAGCAAAATCAAATTCAGTAACAGCGCTGCAAAAAGCGTTAAAGCTGAAAAAGCCTCCTGTTCATATAGAATGTTTCGACACTTCCCATCTTTTCGGAAAACAAGCCGTAGGCTCTTCGGTATGCTTTGTAAACGGACAGAAATGCAGCGAATACTATCGCCGCTATAAGATAGAATTCAAGAACACTCCTTCAGGCGGAAACGACTTCGCCATGATGGAAGAAATAGTATACCGCAGGCTGAAACAGATACAGCGGCGAGGCGACGAAATGCCGGATTTATTTGTAATTGACGGCGGGCCTGGACAGCTGGCCTCCGCACAAACTGCCATGCGCAGGGCTAAATTAAAGCTGCCTGTGATTTCTCTGGCAAAAAAACTGGAAGAAGTATATTTCCCCGGCAATCCTGTTCCACTGCTGATACCTAGAGACAATGCAGGGTTACAGCTGCTTCAGGCTTTGCGCGACGAGGCTCACCGCTTTGGCATAACATATCACCGCAAGCTGCGCGCTAAAGCTGAAATTCAGCCGGATAACTCAGCCGCCAATTAAAATACTGACAAGAGATAGTGCTTAACAGCATTTAGAGCTTGCTTTTATTGCGCAAGCTGTCAGGCAATGGCGGGCCATAGAAAAACCTTTCGGCATAATACTCGCACAATACAAATGTTTCTCTATTTTTAATAGCAAGCTTTGTGCTATATCCGGGAAGACCTTTTTCATATATATCTGCATTCCAGTTATAAAGGACATATATCCTTTGCCCCTTATCAAGATATGGAATAAAATCTTCCTTAGTATAATAATAATCGCCATAATTAAGCGTATACTTTAAAGGCTGCTTATCCTGATTCAATATTTCCCTATCCGGAAGATTATATATCAGGCTTTCAATGAAATTTGTTACAGAAAATATTACGGCATCTTCCGGCACATTATTGCGTATATAATCAGCCATTTCAGCAGCAGAGGAAAAAGGCCTAAAAATATCATAAACAGCCATTCTAAGCCCAGTAGGAATTGACATTGCAAAAAATGCGCATAAAAGGATTTCAGACATTCTTCTTTTAAAAACAATATTTTTTGTTAATTTCCCTCCGCATTTCAGATCAGAAAAAGCAAGCCAGAATAAAAAAAGCAGAAAAGAAGAAAAACAGTAAGCGCGCACAGGATATACAAGAGGATACACAAAGAAATAAATAAAAAAATGCGCAACCAGAGCTATAAAAGCTCCGGCATAATATTTGGGAGAAAGATAAAACAAAAAAAACAGCAATGCGGCGATAAAAAAAACAGAAAACAAATAACCGGCGTTCATAAGCAAGCCAAACTTCATAGTATATTCTTCTGTAACAAAATATTCCGTAAAGCAGCTGAAAAAAGACTGAAGAAAATCCAGCATAACAGAAGTATCGCCCTTAAAACTTATATTATAAAATTGATTCTCATTAAATGCCGCATCTGCCTGAAAATATAAAAAAAAGAAAACAGCCAAAGCAATAACAAAACAATATTTAAATACGCTAAATGAAAGTTTTTTATAAGAATCGGCAAAAAACACGGCTAACAAAAACAGAGCTGGCAAGGTCATCAGAAAATGCGAAGACGCAAGGCATAAAAGAATGGAAACATAAAGAATATAATGGCTATGCCTTAAAGGATAAACTGCTCCGGCCGCAAATAAAAACAATGGGATTAGAGCATAACTGCGCGAAAAAACAGGAAAGAAATAAAGAAAAGGAGAGCTTAACAATACCGAAGCCTTAAGCCAGCCGCCAAAAGGAGCATATCGTATAAAAAAGAAAATACCTGCCGAAGAAGAAAGCCAGCAGAATATACGGACAAAATTCATGGAAAAACCAATCTTAACAAAAGGGAACAGAATCGCATGGAAAAGGAAAGGATGTCCTTCCCCCATTGAATATCTAAAAAGCTCAGCAAGCGTTTTATATTTCAGCTGAAGCCATACATGGGCCTCATCTGACCATATTTCATGACGGGACAAAATTATTAGCGTTATTAGCGCATGCGCAGAAGCAATTATCAAGGCTCTTATATTTTTCTTATCAGAAAAAAAAGCCTTTAGCTTAGCGGCTGCAGCCCTGAAGAATGCCATAGCCGCTACTGATAAATGGCATCTGGCAATAGCTTGCAGTGATTTTCTAATAACCATGCTCCGTCTCCGGATAAATCTGAACCAGATAATAGTCTTCTTTCCATTTTAGGGCTGATTCAGCTGAATAAATCAAATTATAGCGCTGGGTTTCTTCTTTTTCCCATAACAGTAAAAACACTTTACGGCCAGGCGTAGCATAATTATAAAGATCTGTGTCTTTTAATATATATTCATTTCTAGAAAAAGACAAAGGTTCTCCGCGGCTAAAAAGAATTTTTCTTTCTCCCAATGCAAGAACCAAGCTTTCCATAAAATCAGTAGAAGCAAAAACATAATCGCTTTCAGAAACATTATTATTTATAAAAGCCGCCATCTCAGGAGCAGATGAGAATTTATGCATGCAATCGCCAAAAGCAAAATAAAGTCCTGACGGAATAGTAATAAAAAAAAGCAGTTTAAGAAGAGACAGGGAAGACTTCTGATTCCAATTTAATGCAGATATTGCCTTCGCCTTATCCTCTTTTACGCCTTGAAGCCCGCACCAGAAACAAAATAAAAGAATGCAGTGAAAACAAAAAACGCGCATTGGATAAACAAGCGGATAAAAAAAGCTGTATGCTGCCAGCTGATATGCAAGAGAAAACATTGCCGCATAAAACAGCTTAGATGATATTGCATAAAGCTTGTGAAGAATAAAACATAATAACAGAATGACCGCAGCTCCTCCGCAAAGAGATAAGATGCTTAAAGGCAGCACATACTCATTATTTGCAAAATAAGGAGTAAGGTTCTCAAAAAAAGAAACAAAAAAATAGGTTATAGGAAGAAAAGCTCCCTTATAAGACGGTGAAAAAAAATCATTGTTCATCACAGCAAAAATAATCTGTGCCGCTGGAACAGCAATAGATAATGCAATAACTTCAATAATGCTCCTGGCAGCCTTGCCTGAATACGCTTTTTCCTTAATGAAGTTTTCATGGTAAAAAAACATGAAAAGGATAAAAGCAAACCCTGTCATTATGAAATGCGTATTAGCGGCTGCTGCCAGCGGCAGAAGATAAAGCAATGGCTTTTCCCTTCGGCTGGAATAAAAACAGGCAGAAAGAAACAGGAGAAATGGAATAATAGAGTAACTTCGTGCAATGACAGGGAAAAAATAAAGAAAAGGCGCGCTTACGGTTATTAAAAAATTTAAGAGAAATGGAAAAGGCGAATAAGCATGAAGCAGATAAACAGCCGCAGCGGAAGAAATCCAGCATAAAAACTGCATTGCAAATACTGAAAACCCTGCTTTCGCAAAAGGAAAAAGTAGAATATAGAAAAAAAGAGGGTGTCCTTTTAAGGAAACCTCTTTTATCATTTCCGCAAACGATAAATTTTTAATAATCAGCCATGCCTGAGCCTCATCGCTCCATATTTCATGATGAAAAATAAAAAAAAGAGCAATGGCCGCATATATTAACGTTGCGGCTATGGGTTTTGATCTTTTAGCTAAAAAGGTTCTCAGATTTCCTCCGGCAGAGACACTTTATCCAATATTCCTGTAAGTTCAGCTATAGCAATGCCGTAATTGGTCATCGGAACGCCCTGTTCTTTTGCGCGTTCAACCCTGGAAAGTATATGCCTGCGGCTGAACATGCAGCCTCCGCAGTGTATGACCAGGGAATAAGGCGTTAAATCCAGCGGGAAATCAGTTCCGGCACATATTTCTATTTTAAGCCCTTCCCCCGCTTTTTTCCGCAACATGCGCGGAATCTTCACACGGCCTATGTCCTCTTCCATGGGGGCATGTGTACAGCTTTCGGCAATAAGAATTCTGTCAGTTTCTTTCAGATCCGGTATTACTTTTGCACTTTCCGTGAAATAGGCTATGTCGCCTTTCTGTGCGGCAAAAATTATGGAAAACGACGTAAGACGGCTCTGCGGCGGCTTATGCGGCCATACCTTCGCAAATGCCTGTGAATCTGTTATAATCAGATCCGGAGGGTCTTTAAGGCGTTCAAGGGCGACTGGCATTTCCTCCGTGGAACAGGCCGTAATTACGCAGTGCCGGTCCAGAAGGTCCCTTATTGTCTGTGCCTGCGGCAGAATCAGCCGTCCCTGCGGGGCCTGCGGGTCCTGCGGCATTATAAGCATTACGGAATCGCCAGGATTGCAAAGGCCTGCGGTAAGCTGCCTTGCAGCAAAATTTTCCGGAATAAGCAGTGCAAGACGGTCCTTCAGCCCAGAGCGCAGTTTTTCGGGATTATCGGCAGGAACGGATGTTTCAAAAGGCTCTTTTATGCCATTTTCCGCAAGTTCCGAAATCATTTTTTCCTTGTTTTCCGGAGAAATAAGATCTATTTTGCTTATAACCGGCAGAAAAGGCACTTTTCTGGCATTGAAGCGGCTTGCCCAGCCGTATTCAAGATTGAAACAGTCAGACCTGCCCTCCTGCCAACAGTCCGCCGGAAACATAAGCACGGCAATGTCCGTCTTTAATGAAACGCTGTCCGTTTTTTCAACGCGTTGCCCGCCGAGATTTCCTTCCTGTGCGGAATCGTCAAATCCGGCGGTATCAATAAGTACGCAGGGGCCGAGGCCGTTTATTTCCATGGCACGGTAAACCGGGTCGGTGGTAGTGCCGGGAACATCGGATACAATCGCCGCCTGCTGGCCACAGA
>Ga0310690_10008032_pt1 | contig 13469 bp, 12 predicted proteins | sample AusTroGonzalo_MG_2_FD_207661 | JGI IMG/M metagenome (GOLD analysis project Ga0310690, IMG submission 207661) | Bovine rumen microbial communities from tropical cattle in Woodstock, Queensland, Australia - Gonzalo_04 (v2) (version 2) | ecosystem: Host-associated > Mammals > Digestive system >... | reverse complement strand
TTAAGAAAAGTACTATTATCACAGCACTGACAGCCATTATGATGTTTGTGTTATACCCTTAACAATTCCTTTATAAGCGACACATAGTATTTCTGGACATCCTCGGCTGTTGGCGTATGAGCACCTGGAAAGTGGAAGGTCGTATCGTAGTGCCCTCCATTTCACAAATACTATTAAAAACTCTGGCAAAGGTACGTAAAAATGGACTTTTTTTCGTACTTTTGCAGCAATAATTAGGATAGTTTATGAAAGTGAAGATTCAAACCATGTTGGGCGACATCGTAGTTCGCCTATACGACGAGACTCCAATCCATCGTGACAATTTTGTAAAATTGGCAAAGGAAGGTTATTATGATGGCACGCTGTTCCATCGGGTTATCAAGAACTTTATGATTCAGGGAGGTGACCCCGATTCGAAGGGTGCTCCCGCTGGTAAGATGCTGGGCGTTGGTGGTCCTGACTACACACTTGAAGCAGAGATTAAGGACGGACTTTTCCATAAACGAGGCGCATTGGCAGCAGCACGTCAGGGCGACGAGGTAAATCCTGAGCGTCGCAGTAGCGGTTCGCAGTTCTACATCGTCTGGGGAGATGTGTACAACGAAGGCCAGCTTCGTCAGTTCTCTAAGCAATTGAGGATGCAGAAGGTGCAGGATGTATTTAATAAGCTTGCTGCCGAGCATCGTGCAGAGATTATGCAAATGCGTCGTGACAGAAATCGTGAAGGACTTCAGGAACTGCAAGACAAACTGGCTGCAGAAGCGGAGAGTAAAGTCGGTAAATCGGGCTTGACCGATGAACAGTTGAAGATTTATTCAACTGTTGGCGGTACTCCCCATCTCGATGGTCAATATACCGTGTTTGGCGAGGTCGAAGAAGGTCTTGATGTGGTTGAAATGATTCAAGGCACATCCACAGGACGCGCTAACAGACCCGTTGATGATATTGAAATGAGAATAGTCGTCATTGAATAGACATTATGGAATACAGAAGGAGACAACTATCCACACGCACGGCGGGTTTCACGGATTCCATCATCCGGCGCATGACCCGCATCAGCAACCGTTACGAGGCCATCAACCTCTCACAGGGATTCCCTGACTTCGACCCGCCAAAGGAGATTACCGACCGTCTGGCAGAGATTGCTCCACATGGCCCTCATCAGTATGCCATCACTTGGGGAGCACAAAACTTCCGCGAAGCATTGGCCAAGAAGCAGAGCCGTTGGACGGGACTGCCGATAGATGCTGACAAGAACATCGTTGTGACGTGTGGCTCGACGGAGGCGATGATGGCGGCTATGATGACCGTGGTTAATCCTGGCGACAAGGTGGCCATCTTCTCGCCGTTCTACGAGAACTATACCGCCGACACGATTCTCACAGGGGCCGAGCCGGTATATATCCCTCTTGTCCCGCCAAGGTTTACATTCGATGCCAACCTGATTGAGAATGCTTTCAGACAGGGAGCCAAGGCGCTGGTGCTGTGCAACCCGTCGAACCCCTGCGGCAAGGTATTTACACGTGAGGAACTGCAGCAGATAGCCGACATCGTAATCCGTTACGATGGCTACGTCATTACAGACGAAGTTTACGAGCACATTGTGTATGCCCCTCACAAGCATGTCTATATTTCCACGCTGCCAGGCATGTGGGAGCGCACCATATCGTGCAGTTCGCTCTCGAAGACATACAGTATCACTGGCTGGCGTCTGGGGTATGTTATTGCTCCAGAACGAATCATCGACCGCGTGAAGAAGGTGCATGATTTCCTGACCGTCGGCGCTGCGGCTCCTTTGATGGAGGCAGCAACCGTTGGACTTTGCTTCCCTGACAGCTACTACGAAGAGTTGCAGGCGCATTACACCCACATGAAGCAGCTCTTCTGCGACGGCCTGCGTCAGTTCGGACTGACGTTTACCGACCCCCAAGGAGCCTATTACGTGCTGCTCGATGTTTCTAAATACGGTGTGAAGGACGACTTGCACTTCTGCGAATGGCTGGCCGAGCATGTTGGGGTTGGAGCGGTGCCAGGCAGCTGCTTCTTCAGAGAAAGGCTACGGGTAGGCGAGCAAAGCTCGGGAATGGATGTAAATCACCTGATCCGTTTCCACTTTGCCAAGCGTGATGAGACACTTCTTGCCGCCCTCGATCGTCTATCGGAAATGGATGCAAAAGCAAAGAATTATCGATGAATAATAAACGATTGACTTATCTATAGTCATGATTATATGACCACCCCATCCCTGAAACGACAGTTGAAAGTGATTACAGTACCAGTGTTTATCGAAATAGCACTGGTGATGTTGCTTGGTGCTGTCGATACAGTGATGTTAAGCCGCTATAGCGACAACAGTGTGGCAGCTGTAGGACTCGACAACCAGCTTATATCGCTGGTATTTCTTGTCTATCAGTTCTTCTCGATGGGTGCCACCATACTCTGTGCGCAATACATCGGAGCAGGACTGAGGAAACGACTAGTGCAGGTAGTAGGCATGGCGTTGGTGGTGAACCTGATGCTGGGACTCACCGTGAGTGCCCTGCTCTTTCTGTATGCCGAACAACTGCTGCAGCTGATGGGGTTGCGGCTAGAGCTGATGGATGACGGACTGGTGTATCTGCGACTGACGGGCGCTCTGTCGTTCTTCCAAGCCTTATCGCTCACGTTTTCAGCCTCGCTGCGCAGTGCCGACAAAGTGATATATCCGATGATCGTGACGGGTATTGTTAACGTGCTGAATATCGTCGGGAACTATGCACTGATCTTTGGTCGCTGGGGATGCCCGCAACTGGGTGTAGAAGGTGCAGCCATATCTACAGCAACCTGTCGAGCCGTGTCAATGGTATTACTCGCTATCATTCATTTCAAAGTACACATCCCCCGGTTCCCGCTCAGCTATTTTCGTCCCATGCCTTGGCAAGAGCTACGCAATCTGCTGAAAATCGGCATTCCAGCCATGAGCGAGAACATCAGCTACAGCCTCTCGCAGGTTGCCATCACCTATTTTATCAATAAGATAAGCAACGAAGCTCTGGCCACACGCACCTATTGCTACAACATGATCATGTTCGTATATCTGTTCTGCGTCAGCATCACCCAGGGGGGCGACATCCTTGTGGGACATCTTGTCGGACAACAACGGCATCAGGCTGCATTCGTGCTGGGCAACTACTTTTTCCGTTGGGCAATGATCATCACCCTCACAGGTTCCGCGCTCCTTGCCATTACAGGCCGAAGCATATTAAGTGCATTCACCGACAATCAGGAAATCATTTCCATGGGCGTATGGATACTCATCGTCGACTGGTTCCTGGAGATTGGCCGTACATCGAACATCTTTGCCGGCAGCACACTACGTGCCACAGGCGACACCGTATATCCATTCGTTATCGGTATTATCTTTCAATGGAGTATCGCCGTAGGACTTAGCTATGTCATCGGCATCCCCCTGGGCTATGGCCTCGTAGGTATGTGGATAGGCTTTGCCCTCGACGAGAACATACGCGGCATTATTCTGCTGCGCCGTTGGAGATCAGGGAAATGGAGGACTAAGGGATTTGTTGCTAATAGGAAATCGTCAATCTTTACATAAGAACATATTGAGTAAATAAACATGAAACGGAAACTGTTTTGCGAGATTTCTCCCTTCACCTATCGACTGTCGATGGAGAAGGAAATTCTGAAGCGTCACATACAGGACATGCTATGGAAGACGCAGTTCGCTAAGGAACGGACAGAGGAGTCGCTGCCTATCGTCGTTTATCGCCACAACTCGCTCATCCGTCGGCGGCTGGGCAACGTCAACATGCAGTTGCAGGAGAATAAGGCGACGAACCTGGCTCTGGCGGTGAAGCACATCGACGGGCTGATGATTCATCCCGGTGAGACATTCTCCGTCTGGAAACTCATCGGGCGCACCACCAAGCAGAAGGGTTACAAGGAAGGGCTGACCATCGCCAAGGGTAAGCCCTCACAAGGTATCGGCGGAGGTATGTGCCAGCTGTCGAACCTGATTCACTGGCTTGTGCTGCACAGCGAACTGACCATCACGGAGCATCACCACCACGACGGACTGGACCTCTTCCCCGACTTCGGCCGACAGATTCCCTTCGGTACCGGCACCAGCATCTCGTACAATTACATCGACTACCGATTCCGTAACGACACGCAGAACACTTATCAGCTGCGCCTCTGGACGGACGACGAATACCTTTGCGGCGAACTGCGGGCTACGGAACAGCAGCCCCACACCTTCCATATCCATGCCGAGAACGAGTATTTCTCCCGCAAGGATGGCATTGTCTACCGCAACGGTGAGGTCTATCGCGACATCATCGACCGCACATCCGGTAAGTGTCTCGAAAGCCAGCTCATCCGTACCAATCATGCCCGGGTGATGTATGAATGTCCGCCGTCGATGATTATTAGAGAAGAATGCGTATGAGGAAGAAAGCTGTCATCATGGGAGCCAGTTCTGGCATCGGTATGGAAGTAGCAAAGCTGCTGCTTGCCGATGGCTGGCAGTTGGGCATTTCTGCACGACGCGAGGAGCCGCTGGAAGAGTTGAAAACAACAGCTCCTGAACAAGTTGAGACAATGACCATCGATGTGACGAAACCTGATGCAGGAGACAAGCTTCTGACACTCATCGACCAGCTTGGCGGAATGAATCTCTACTTCCATGCATCAGGCATCGGCAAGCAGAACCGTACACTGGAAGCAGACATCGAATTAAGTACGATGGAAACGAATGCCGTCGGATTCACAAGGATGATTGGCACGGCATACAGATACTTTGCAAAGCAAGGTAAAGGACATATCGCTGCCATCACATCGATAGCAGGTACAAAAGGGCTTGGCCCTGCTCCCGCATACTCTGCCACCAAAGCCCTGCAAGCCACCTATCTGCAGGCACTGGAGCAACAAGCCCGGCAGAATGGACTGGATATCCACTTTACTGATATCCGGCCAGGCTTCGTAGATACGGCACTGCTCAGTGGTACGTTCAAATATCCCATGCTGATGAAGCCGGAAACAGTAGCACGGGACATCGTCAGCAGTGTCAAGACCAAACGTCATATACGGGTGATTGATGCCCGCTATCGAGTCATGACTTTCTTCTGGCGGCTTATTCCGAACTGGATATGGCGCAGGATGAAACTATAGGTATTCGTAGTAGAACCAGTACGTCAGTCTGTACTGCTCCTCTACCCTTCCCTTACGCTCAGATGGGTCTGTGTAGTGCGCTTCGAGTTCCTGAAGGTTGCGGAAGTCTTCGTCCATAACGGCATTATGATAGACCATCAGCGGACGGGCTCGCAGATGCGTGTAGAGGGTGAACGCCTCGCGATAGTGACGCGGCAAACGGTCGATGTCACGCGAATCACGTAAGCCATAGATATCTTTAGCGCGGATCACGAAATCATCAATCCGACGGTCGATGAGCAGTCCGCAGAGCTCCCAATCGGCAGTCTTGGCGATGGCTGCTGAGTCGCGGCGCTCGATGGCACGCAGATAGGCTTCTGGACTCATGGGGCGTGCCGGTCTGGCACCGAAATAACGGTAAATACTGTCGACGGGATAGAGCAACGTATGCGACTTACCCGACGTCGGCAGCATAGCACTACTCGGGGCTGCTATCGGATAGCGGAACAGACGCTCACCCAGTTCTCCTCGACGCGCCAGAGCATACATACGCACCAATTGCAAGTCAGCATCGCACTCAAGCGACTCCCAACCGGCATCGAGGGCACCCTCATAATCGCCACGCAACAGTGCTGCCTCGGCTTTCATGCGGTAGTGGAAAACAGCGTTTGTATTGCTCGATGCCGCTACCACAAGTATCAGTACAAGCATCACGAACAGGTTGATCCACATCGGACGGGAAAACAGTCCGCACGACTCAACGGGTTCAACCTCCTGTAACGAGCGCGCCAGCAATACGACGAGCAACCACACGGCGAGCACCAGCGGCAGAACCCACCACCAAGCGCCTAACGAGTAGCCCTCAGCAATATCGCTACTCACGTCGGTAAAAGCAGCCAGCAACAGCATCGAGGGCAGATAAGTAAGGGCGTGGCTGCGCTTCTGAAGGCGCAGCAATGCATAGACGATAAATTGGAGCAACTGCAAGCCGAGGGTGACCACCACAGCCGACAGCAATGGCTTGTAATGGGTGCGGCCACCGCTAAGCACATACTGCCCGGCAGCCAGCAGGTCGGTCTGAAACAGATAAATCCAGACGAACGAGAAGATGAGAAAAACAATAGCACACATCAGGTGAATGCCGACGGTGCTACTGTTTCTTACCGGATGATTATAATTCATATCAGTTTTTCTTCAATACAACAGCAGAACGTGCTGGTATATAAAGTTTTAACCACTCTTTCTTATCGTTGACATAGAGCGGGTCGAAATTCGTCACGTGCGTCATGGAATCGTCAGCGAAGCCGTTGCCGCCGAAGTCCTTCGAGTCGGTGTTGAGCACAACGTCATAAGAGCCTGTAGGCACAAGGAAGCCGTAGTCGGTATAGCTGCGCGTGGGCGAGAAATTGAACACGAAGACAAGGTCGCCGCGCATGAAGCAGAGTACCTGGTCGCCATCGTCGTGCCAGATTTCCGTAACGGGTGTATCCTGGAAATTCTTTACGCTCTTGATGACCTTCAGCATCTCACGGTCGAAGTCTCCGAGCCAGTGATAACAGAGATCTTTGTTGTCGACGAGACTCCACTGGCGGCGGGCATACTTATAGGACCAACCATTGCCCTCGCGGGGGAAGTCAATCCACTCAGGATGGCCGAACTCATTACCCATGAAGTTCAGGTAGCCGCCGTTGATGGCCGCAGCGGTCACCAGTCGGATCATCTTGTGCATGGCGATACCGCGCTGCGCCATATCGTTGACATCCTTCTTGGCAAAGTGCCAATACATATCAGCATCTATCAGCCGGAAGATAATGGTCTTGTCGCCCACGAGTGCCTGGTCGTGCGATTCGCAGTATGAGATGGTCTTCTCGTCGGGACGACGGTTCTTGACCTCCCAGAAGATGGAGCAGACGTTGATATCCTCATCACGAACCTCCTTAATCGTCTTGATCCAGTAGTCGGGAATGTTCATGGCCATACGGTAGTCGAAGCCATAGCCGCCATCTTCGAACTTGGCAGCCAGTCCGGGCATACCGGATACTTCCTCGGCAATGGTAATGGCGTTGGGGTTGACCTCGTGGATAAGCTTGTTTGCGAGGGTAAGATAGCAGATGGCGTTATCGTCCTCGTGACCATTGAAGTAGTCACCATAGCCTCCGAAGGCTTCACCGAGTCCGTGAGAGTAGTAGAGCATCGAAGTAACACCGTCGAAACGGAAACCGTCAAATTTGAACTCTTCGAGCCAGTACTTACAGTTGGAGAGCAGGAAGTGTAACACGTCATCCTTGCCGTAGTCGAAGCAGAGCGAGTCCCAGGCGGGGTGCTCATGACGGTCGCCGGGATAGAAGAACTGGTTGGGGTCGCCACAGAGGTTACCCAGACCTTCGACCTCATTCTTCACAGCGTGAGAGTGTACGATATCCATGATGACGGCGATACCGTTCTTATGGGCAGTATCGATCAGTTCCTTCAGTTCTTCAGGAGTGCCGAAACGGCTCGAGGGCGCAAAGAACGACGACACATGGTAGCCGAAGGAGCCATAGTAGGGATGTTCCTGGATGGCCATCACCTGGATGCAGTTGTAGCCGTCCTTGATGACGCGCGGCAGCACGTTGTCCTTGAATTCGGTATAGGTGCCAACCTTCTCGGCATCCTGTCCCATACCCACGTGGCACTCATAGATAAGCAACGGGTTCTTCTTGGGCTTGAAGGTCTTCTTCTTGAACTCATAGGGCTTCTCTGGATTCCACACCTGGGCGGAGAATATCTTCGTATTGTCATCCTGTACGACACGGCGACACCAGGCGGGGATGCGCTCGCCTTCTCCCCCATTCCACTTCACCTTCATCTTGTAGAGCTGGCCATGCTTTAGGGCTTTCTCCGAGAGCTTCAGCTCCCAGTTGTTCGTACCGGCAATGCGCTTGCAACGATACTTCTCGTTCTCCTGCCAGTCGTTGAAATCGCCAATCAGATAAATGTCGGTGGCGTTGGGCGCCCACTCGCGGAATACCCAGCCTTTCGACAGCTTATGAAGACCGAAATAGAGGTGACCTGTGGCGAAATCCGACAATTTCTTCTTGCCGTTCTGCGTCAGTTGGTTCAGTTTCCACACAGCGTGGTCATGACGACCACGGATGGCACCCTCAAAAGGTTCCAGCCAACCATCATTGCGAACGAGGCCGATATGCTCGGGCTCTTTCGGCGCAACGGGTTGCTTGGCTGCTACTTTCTTTGCGGCAGGCTTCTTGGCCGCTGTCTTCTTCGGAGCTACAGCCTTCTTCGTGGCTGTGGCCTTCTTTGCTGTTGTTTCTTTCTTTGCCATTTTTATTTCGTTATTACGTTATTTCATTATTACAATTTATTGAACCTTCACCTTAAAGATTGCTTTCTTGATTTCCGGTTTGTCAATGATGCACGGTGCATGGCCGTCCTGCGGGAAGAAAACGACAATCTGTCCCGGATTCACCGTCACGTAGGTCTGAGGTTTGGTATCGCCATATATCGTGATGTCCTTTTCAGCATCGTAGTCGAAGGCTGGCAGGTCACTGAGCGGCGTATAACCGAAAGTCTCTGGACAAGTGATGGGAATCTGAATGTCAATCATCTGAATGTGGGTTTCCAAAAATGCGGTGTCCTTCGTACGCTGCGCAGTTACCTGCAGATTCAGGAAGAGATCTTTGTCGCGAATAGGATACTTGCCAGGCTCCAGTGTCTGGAGGTCGTGGCTTTTCAGAAATTCCACCACTTCGGCAAACAGCGGATTGAGCGACACGTAGTTGCTTAGGTTTTCGAGTTTGTCAATGATCATAAGCTTTTGATATTAAATATGCTATTGAATTTGTCTATTTGTCTTCCTGACGATGGCCGCGGGTGTAAGTACCACTGGCGATGACTTTGCCGTTGCGGTCTTTCTCGACGAACCTGCCGTCGCGGAGGTCATCACGGTAGGAGCCCTCAAAGCGTTTGCCTTCCTTATCTTCCTCTATGGCCGCTCCGTTACGCTTGCCATTCTTGAAAGTGCCCTTGAACTTGGAGCCATCGGCATAGCGGGCAATGCCCTCGCCCTCGATCTTGCCGTTCAGGAACTGACCTTCGAACACATCGCCGCGCTTGGTGGTCAGCTTTCCCTTACCATTGGGTCTATCAGCTTTCCACAGGCCAACGTACTGGTCACCATTCTTCCAGATCATCGTACCCTGCCCCTGCTTGTCGCCTTCGAAGAACTGCCCGGTGTACTTGTCGCCATTGGCGTAACGCGAAATGCCCATGCCCGTACGCTCACCGTCGACATAGTCACCCTCGTAGACGTCGCCGTTCTGAAAACGGTAGATGCCGCGCCCGTTCTGCACATTGTTCTTCCACAGGCCAATATAGGAGTCGCCGGAGGCATACTTGAAAGTACCCTTGCCCTGACAGACGTTGTTCACCCACTGGCCGTCATAGGAGGAGCCATCTCCCCAGTCGAAGAAACCCTGACCGTTCTTCTGGTCGTCTTTCCATTCACCCTTGTAATAGGCACCGTTGGCGAAGGTATAGGTGCCCTTTCCAGAGCGTTTATCCATCTTCCATTCACCATCGTACCTGTCGCCGTTGAAATAGTACATCACGCCGTGACCATGCTGATAGTCACGGAACCACAGACCATCGTAGCGATTGTTGTTGGAAAAGTAATAGACACCTTTTCCGTGCTGCTGGTCCTGATACCATTGGCCCTCGTACTTCTCACCGTCGAAGAATGTGTAGATACCGAATCCCTGGCGCTTACCCTTATCGTACTCGCCTTCGTAGACGTTGCCGTTCTTATAACGGGTCTTTCCCTTTCCGTGTGGCTTGCCAAGCACCATCTCACCCTGATATTCACCGCCATCTTTCGTGGTACAGTTGCCGAGGGTAATCTTCTGTGCCCCCATCGTCAGCGGGAGCATAATTGTAAATATGGAAATGATATATCGTCGAATAGTCATAATAATCCTTCTTTAAATTTCAGCGCAAATTTACAAAGAATAATCAAAATTTCCAAATATTACACTTGTATTTGGCATAAAAAAAGGAAAACTAAGTTTTTTTTTGCATATTTTTATTACCTTTGCAATCGATATGAAATTTATAGCCATTATTCCCGCCCGCTATGCGTCGACACGTTTTCCGGGCAAGCCGCTGGCTATTTTAGGCGGCAAGACAGTGATTCAACGAGTGTACGAGCAGGTATGTCATGTGCTCGACGAGGTGTATGTCGCTACCGACGACGAACGTATCTTCCAGACGGTAGAATCCTTTGGAGGACGCGCTGTGATGACCCGCAGTGACCATCAGAGCGGTACTGACCGCATTGAAGAAGCTGTGGAGTTTTTAGAGGAAAGAAACGCAAGAATGTGGAAAGAGGGAAAAGATAGTATGGTTGTCATCAACGTACAGGGTGACGAACCTTTCATCCAGACCTCACAGATTGAGACACTGATGCACCTCTTTGACCATCCCGAGACACAAATCGGTACCCTCGGCAAGCGTTTTGAGAGCCTGGAGGCCGTAGAGAATCCCAATTCGCCGAAGATCGTAACAGACCATCAGGGGTTCGCACTCTACTTCAGCCGCAGCATCATCCCTTACATCCGAGGCAAGGCTCATGAAGACTGGTTCGGCGAATACCCTTTCCTAAAACACCTGGGCGTGTATGCCTATCGCAGAGAGGTGCTCGCAGCCGTCACAAAACTGCCACAAAGCCCGTTGGAGAAGGCCGAGAGTCTGGAGCAGCTCCGCTGGCTACAGAACGGCTATCGTATCCGTGTAGGACTGACGGATGTGGAGACAGTGGGCATCGACACGCCAGAGGACCTGAAACGCGCAGAGGACTTCCTTGCTTCGATGTAAGCAAAGAAGTCCTCTTCTTTTTGTCCGCTTCGATATATCAGTCGAGGCCGAAAAGCACCTTCAATCCACCGTCGACACCCGAGAAACCCATGAAGGCGAGACTCAGCAGACCGGCGGAGAGCATCACAATGGCCATTCCCTGCATACCCTTGGGAATCTTCACCAGTTCCAGCTGCTCACGCATGCCGGCAAATACCGTCAGCGCCAGTCCGAAACCGATGGCTGTGGAGAAGGCATAGACCACCGACTGCAGCAAGTTAAAGTCTTTCTGAATCACAAGGATGGCGACACCGAGCACGGCACAGTTGGTGGTAATCAGGGGCAGGAAAATGCCCAATGCCTGATAGAGAGCGGGCGACACCTTCTTGAGCACAATCTCCACCATCTGCACCAATGAGGCAATGACGAGGATGAAGGCAATGGTCTGCAAATACTGCAGGCCGAAGGCATCAAGCACGTATTTCTGAACGAGCCAGGTGACGATGGTGGCGAGCGTCAGCACGAAGGCAACGGCAGCCGACATACCCAGCGAGGTGTCAATCTTCTTCGATACGCCAAGGAACGGACAAATGCCTAGGAACTGTGACAACACGATGTTGTTCACGAAGATGGCGCTAATGAAAATCAAAATATACTCCATATCTTAAGCGTTTCTAAGTCTGTTGACAATAGCGATGAGAAAGCCGAGAGTGATGAATGCACCCGGAGGCAGCACAAAGAGCAGGATGTTGTAGGTCTCGGGCAGCAGTGTCAGTCCGAAGATGGAGCCATTGCCCAGGAACTCGCGACAGATGCCTAAGAGCGTCAAACCGATGGTGAAACCAAGACCGATACCGATACCATCGAAGAACGAGGCCACGGGCGACTGCTTGGCAGCAAAGGCCTCCGCACGTCCGAGGATAATACAGTTGACTACAATCAGCGGGATAAAGAGTCCGAGTGCGGCGTCGATGTCGGGCAAGAAAGCCTTTATAACCATCTGAAGGATGGTGACGAAGGCAGCAATCACAACGATAAAGACGGGAATACGCACCTTATCGGGTGTCACAGATTTCAGGCAGGAAATGACGACATTCGTGCAGATAAGCACAGCCATTGTAGCGAGACCCATTGACATACCGTTCAAGGCAGAAGTGCTTGTCGCTAAGCAAGGACACATACCGAGCATCAGGACGAACGTGGGGTTCTCCTTAATGATGCCATTCTTGATAATTTGTATTGCGTTCATAACCTATTCACTTTTCACTTGTTTTGTGGCACCGGTCTCGCCGTCGGTGGCGGGAGTGCCCTTGTAAGCATTATAAGCATTGTTGACAGCGAGCAGGAAGGCACGACTGGTTATCGTAGAAGCCGTGATGGCATCCACCTGTCCACCGTCCTTCGATACCGTCAGAGGTTCCGTTGGCGTCTTGCCGATGATGTCTCCCTTCTCCCCTTTCTGAAACCATTTGTCAGCCTTAGCACCGAGTCCGGGTGTCTCAGCATGTTCCAGAAGAGCATAACCGAGAATCGTTCCTTCAGGATTGAAGCCCACGAGCACTTTCAGATTACCGCCAAAGCCACCAGTGGTGCTCTCAACAGCAGCCCCGAGCTCCTTGCCCTGAGCGTCCTGCGTCTGATAGATGATATAGATAAGTTCCTTGCCTTTGGCATCGGTCTGACGAACGGTATCGGTCTTGGCAACCTGAATGTCCTCGACACCCATCACAGCCTTGATACCATCGGCGAGGGCTTTAGCCTTCTGTTCGTTAATAGGACCTTCGGTGAGGTGGTTCACGTAAGCCAGGATACCACCCATGATGACTGCCACTCCTGTGAGTGCCAGCACCATATTCAGTAATGATGATTCTAACTTCTTCATTGTGCGACCTCCCCAAATCGTTTTGGTTTCACATAATTGTTGATGAGCGGCGTAAACGCATTCATGATGAGAATAGCGAACGACATACCCTCAGGATAGGCACCCCAGTTACGAATAACAATAGTCAGCACACCGATACTGATACCATAGATGATCTGTCCCTTGGGCGTCATCGGCGAAGTGACATAATCCGTTGCCATGAAGATAGCACCCAGCATCAGACCTCCGGAAAGGATCACCACCACAGGGTCGGCATAGACGGGGTTCGACAGGTGCAGCAGTTCGCTGAGCACAAACACCGTACCAATGATGCTAACGGGAATATGCCAGGTGATAATCTTACGCCAGAGCATAAAGACCAGACCCGCTATCAATGCCAGGTCGCAGACCTCACCGATGGTTCCTGCACCGCCGTTGAGCGAGAAATCAGCAAAGAGCAACTGGAATGCATCCGGCAGTTGGGCCAGCACATCCATATTGCCGCTCTTGACGGCCTCCTGCATCAGCGCCAGCGGTGTAGCACCGGTCTCGGCATCCGTATATTGTAACCACTGACCAGGTAAGGGCCAGGATGTCATCTGTGCGGGGAAAGCCA
>Ga0310690_10008030_pt1 | contig 13469 bp, 7 predicted proteins | sample AusTroGonzalo_MG_2_FD_207661 | JGI IMG/M metagenome (GOLD analysis project Ga0310690, IMG submission 207661) | Bovine rumen microbial communities from tropical cattle in Woodstock, Queensland, Australia - Gonzalo_04 (v2) (version 2) | ecosystem: Host-associated > Mammals > Digestive system >... | reverse complement strand
GTCGTACGGATGCGGACCAATCACAAGCGAATCACCGGGATTTACCTTGACTTCGGTAGTCTCATTCCAGCCGCCATCGTGAATCTTGGCGTACGGAATGATTGAGCTAGCTTCGCATACACCACCGATTGCATTTTCAATGACCATAGTAACGATGGAATGGGCACCTGCTGTGACCGTAATTGCACTGTTCGTAACGTCAATATCAGAATCTGCTTTAAGTGCCGCTGGGAGCGTAAAGCGATGAACTTTAGCCTTCTTACCAATCGTCGTAAATTTGCTCAAGTCGAATGTGTACTTTGCATCGCTAGAGCCTGTATTCAGCACCACGAGCACGAGCGAGCTATCTTCGCGAATGGCGGCAAGCGTGTTGCTGTTGTCGCTATCGATAAAGCGAGAACCCGGTCGAATTGCACGGCTAAACGCGGCGTGCATATAGAATCGCGGCGCATAAGAGAATGTCTGCTTTTTGTGGTCTGCAATAATCGTGCGCCAATTCTCGGCAGGGTCCGAAAGTTGCCAATCGACCCAAGCGCTCGCATGCATATCGCGGAGGTCATGCAATATCACATCCGCCATCCAAAGCGTAATGTCGAGGTTTCCACTGCGATGGAGCGGCCCTGATTCGGATTGCCAAACGCGCTTGTCGGCAGCAAATGCGGCATTGTAAAGCTTGGCTCGAGAATCGTAGCCAGAATAGCTATGCGTATTCACTTGGAACATGTAGGAACGAGCTTCGGCACTGTAGCTATTGAAACGCGCCAAAGCATCGCCAATGTTCGATTCATCGGCTGCACTCACAGAAGTTGCAGGGAATAGCCCCTTCGCTTTAAGAGCCTTGCCAAGTTCCACAATCATTTCAGATTGCTTGTTTTTGAAGCCGCAGCCTTCCTGATCGCCGTTAGCTTTCCACCAGCCAGCACTCGGTTCGTTGAACGGCTCAATCGTGCGGAATGTGATGCCCCATTCTTCCTTGAAGTGCTTGGCAACTTCGGAGAGGTAATCAGCGAAATCGTCAAAGTAATCGGATTTGAGATTGTCGGCGCCATTGACACCACCCGAAACGCAACCGCTGTTTGTCATCCACCATGGTGGGGAATTCGAAAATGCTTCGAAAATCGGATCTTTCGCCATTTTTGCAAGAGCGAATGCAATGTTGCGCTGGTTCGGGTCCGCTGTCCAGTCGTAATCGCCTTTTTCCGTTGGCTTGTAGCCGGGAACCGCGGCTCCCCCATCTCCCTTGGTCAAATGGTTATGACCGGGTTGGTCGCCACCACCAATGTTATAGCGGAAAATATTATAGCCAAGCCCCGTGTCCGGGTCAGCCACAGCGCCCAAAAGCTTTGTGTAGTTCGCCTTGTCCCAGCCGCCGGCGAGTTCTGCCCACCAGCAAAGACTTGTACCCCAGCCTTCAAAAAGCTGGTATTTTTTGCCCGGGTCCACGACGACCTTCGTCTGGGCTTGGGCGGCACCGCAAGCGAGTGCAGCAGCTGTTGCAACAAAAATCAATTTATTCTTCAATTTCTCAACCCCATGTCTCGGCGCATTTCAAAGTGCGCAGTTCATTACTCTTTAAAAATCCATTATTTTACGGAAAAGCGGATACCCCAATACAAGAAATTATTGACTAATTGTCATTTTCCGGCGTCATCGAAAAAAAAGAACCCGCTTCACAAGGAGGCGGGCTCTCGATATTCTTTTCTGTGGATTTCGCAGTCGCTATTTAGTCTTTCTTTGACTTTTTGCTACCGTAATGTCCGTAGTGACCATATCCATAATAGCCATAACCATAGCCGTAACCAGATCTATGTTCGCAATGGTTCAAGATGAAAGCCTTTGGCTTATCGGAATAACGGTTCATGTTCTGCAAGGATTCCTGGATGGCTTCCATAGAGTGGAGGCCGTAATGCAAAACAATGAGGTTGATGTCAGCAAGCGGGGCAATCATATAGGCATCAGCAAGAAGGCTTGTCGGCGGTGTATCGATAATGATTTTATCGTACTGCGGACGGAGTTCTTCAAGAAGTTTTTTGAACATGTCACCGCGCAAAAGTTCAAATGCCGCCATCTTGAATTTGCCTGATTCAAGAATGTCAAAACCCTTGATACCACTGTCTTTGTAGACGGCTTCTTCAAAAGTTTTCTTTCCCATAAGGACGTCGGTAAGACCAATGTGAGTAAAGCGGCAAGATGCCTTACGCATGTCAGCGTCAATGTACAGTGTTTTTTTGCCTACAAGTCCAAACGAAGCAGCGAGGTTCAATGACACAAAGCTCTTACCCACATGCGGGACAAGACCTGCAACCATGATAATCTGATGATCCTTGTTCACATTGAACGAAAAGTCAATTGCTGTAAGAACGGAACGGATGGCTTCGCTAATCGAATCTTCAGGATTGCTCTGAACGAATAGCTGTGATTTGCCACGAATCTTATTCGGATGTTCCGGGACTCTTGCAAGGACGCTTGTATTCGTTTCTCTTTCGATTTCGGTAACACTGCGAACGCCGTTGTGCAACATGCGAAGAAGGAATACCAAGAGAACGCCAAGCATGAACGATGCTGCGAGAGAGCAGATGATAATGTTCAACTTCTTGGGCTTGCTCGGAAGGGAATCGATTTGTGCAAAGTCCACAATGCGAACGTTACCCACTTCACCAGCGCGCACAACGCGCAACTGTTGGATGTTGTTCAACATGTTGGTGTAAACTTCGTTGTTGACCGCGACATCTTCCTTAAGGCGCAAGACTTCTTGTTGTGTTAACGGCATTTTTTCGGCGTTCTTTTTCAATTTGCCGAGTTCAGCTCTTAAGCGGTTCTGCTGCTTGATGATAGTCTGAATGTTCGGGTGATCTTGTTTGAACAAGCGCATTGCTGCTTGTTTTTGCTGTTCCAATTCCAAGAGCTGTCTCTGAATTTCGCTTTCCTTGTTCAAGTGGGCGCTTGTTTCACCCGTCAAGTCTACGGAACCAATGCGATAACGGTAGTCTGCTAAAACCTTTTCAACGCTGTCCAGTTTTGCCTTGACTCCTGGGAGCTGCTTTTCCAAGAATTCAAGAGTCTTGGCGGCTTCTGCACTACGCATTTCCACATTCTGGCGCAAGTAAGTCTTTGCAATGGAATTCAAGATGGAGGCCGCTCTATCCGGATAACGATGATTGTAGCTAGCTTCAATCACGCCGGTTTGCTTGCCTTTTTCACTGACCTTAAGGGCCGCTTTCAATGCAGCGATTGTTCTAAGCGGGCTAGATTGCGATAGAATGAACTTTTGTTCTGGCATCGCAAGCATCTTGGAAACGCGGATATCAAATGTGTCGCCACCATAGGGGGCTCTATTCAACTCACCGACTTTACCTGTCAAAATAACCTGTTCTTCGGGAGCAATGATTTGGAACGAATCAACAGAAATAGCCTTTGCAGTCCATTTCCCTTCGCGGGCAAGTTCTGGAATGTAAAGGGAATCGAGATCCATGCGACCTTCTTTATGCATGAATCTGTCAGCAGCTCCGATCGGAGTTGCTTTAAAACATAAGTGTTCGGTTTCGACCACATGGCTTAGGACCATACGGCTTTTCAAAAGTTCGATTTCGGCATCAGCGGGGCTTGCCACGTCTAAGAGTGCACCCATGTCACCCATTGCTTTACCGGCCTTGCTGCCCTTCACGTCGATTTGCAACAAAACGTCGCTTGTATATTGTGGGCGCAACCAGTTTGCGATGCAGAAGCCTATTAAGCCACCTGCAATGATGAATAATGCTAAGGTAAATTTTTTGTCCCAAAGGATTTGTATGGCTTCGAGCAATGTAATTGTATCATTACCCTGTTGCACTTGAATCGGAGCTTGGGCTATAATTTTCTGTTCTTCTTTTTCGTTCATATAAAAAAAGTAAATAATAGCTTATTTTTTTGAGATATTCAACTGAAATTTTTGTTTTTGTAATAAAGACAAAAGAACTAATCTCGCTGTGAAACGAGGTTAGTTCTTTATTTTATCTGTTAAAACAGTCGAGCATTACTTCGAGAACGGAACGAGTTCCACACGACGGTTTTGTGCTCTACCAGAAGCTTCAGTGTTGTCTGCAATCGGCTTAGAACTGCCATAACCAGTAGCACGGAGGCGATCCTTGGCTACACCCTTCTTTGCAAGGTAGTTAACCACAGCTGCGGCACGGCTTTCAGAGAGCTTCAAGTTCTTCTTTTCAGAACCCTTGTTGTCGGTGTGACCCTGAACTTCGAGGTTTGCTTCAGGAATCTTGATCATGAGGTCTGCAATATCATCGAGAGTGCCGTAGCTGCTCTTGGTGAGTTTTGCGGAACCTGTCTTGAAGTTGATTCCCTTCTTGAGCTGGTCAAGGTCTTCCTTCTTGTTGATCGGGCAACCATTCTGGTCAACGCGGACACCCGGGAGAGTGTTCGGGCACTTGTCGATAACGTCAGCAACGCCATCCTTATCGAAGTCCGGCAAGCAGCCAAGAGAGTCTACTGCATAGCCAACCGGAGTATTCGGGCATTTGTCCTTTGAGTCGGTGATGCCGTCTCTGTCGGTGTCGAGCAAGCAACCATTAGAACCGACTTCCACACCCTTCTGGGTGTTCGGGCACTTGTCGATATAGTCCGGAACGCCGTCCTTGTCGAAGTCGAGCGGGCAACCAGTAACATCAACCGGAACGCCAGCCGGAGTATTCGGGCACTTGTCCTTAGGATCGTTTACGCCATCCTTGTCAAAGTCGAGCATGCAACCGACAGAGTCAACGGCGATGCCTGCCTGAGTATTCGGGCACTTGTCGTTGAGGTCCACAATGCCGTCCTTGTCAGTGTCGAGACGTGCGAGAGAATCATTGAAAGCCTTTTCCTGAGCTATTCTCATAGCATCTTCAACCGGGCAGCCTTCTTCGTTGACCTTGGCTCCCTTCGGAGTACGTGCGCACTTGTCTTCATCATCCATGATGCCGTCACCGTCGGAATCCTTCGGTGCGCTCTTAGCATCAAATGCGAAGCTCAAAACAGCTGCACCTGCGATAAGCGGAGTGCCTGCATAGCCGTAAGAAGCGTTCACGCCATGTTCACCCTGGAAATAGATGGTATGGTCCTTGCCTCTCTTGATATCGTATTTGTGGTCGAAGCCCTGCGTGAAGACGCGAGTTGCGACTTCGAGACCAATGCCGAATTCGATATTATACGGAAGGTGGAAGCGGAAACCCGGAGTGATGAGCATCGGGTCCACCATCGGATCCATGTCATAACGGCCCTTGTCCTGCATACGCATTTCAGCAGAGAATTCCAAGTACGGAGTCATCCAGGAAGTTGCGTACCAGTTCACACCCGTGCTGTAAACGAGCGTCTGTGTCAAGGAGGCACTTGCCGGAGCAACATAGCTTACTGCCAAGTTCCAAGTGAGCGGAGCGCCAAGCTTGTTGAAGTCAAACGAGAATGCGAAACCGCCACTAAAAGCCCATCTGTCCGCAGTGTACGGATGCGTGTATGTCTTGGTGTTCAAGTACCATGCATGGCGGGGACGCACACCGGCACTCTGTTCACCTGTCGGGATATAAAGGTCGAGCATAACGGCGCTCTTGAAGAACCCGGATTCTGTAGATGCAAACGGGAGACCGATTTTTGCAAACATGTCCAAGTCACCGCGGCTCGTCGTCCACATATTTGCGGAACCTGCTGGGCCCTTAGAGTTGGCGTGATCGTAATAAACCGGAAGAGATAAGCCTACGTCAATGAAATCAAGAACACCGACACTGGCAAAGAAGTTTCCAGAGAGAGAGGCGTCTGCATCATTGAATGCATATCTTTTTCCGTTTACGTCGTAGACACCACCACGGGAAAGTCCCCAGGAGCCAAACGTAATGTTGCCTCCGGTACCGAAGTTTACTTTCCCCTGTCCGAGGGTATTTGCATTGATTTGATGCAAACCTTCAGAGCCCCCCATGATTCCAGCCTGGGAAAAGGCTAGAGTCGCTGAGAACAGAGCTAGCGAGATGACCTTTTTCATTTTATTTTATCCTTCTTGGTTTTGTTGTTTGGTTGTTAAGCTTTTTGTGCTGTGGGTTCAGAACTCTTTAGAATTGTGCTGTTGAACTTTTCTGGAGTTGTGAACGTCGGGACAATTTCGTGTAGAGCATTAATGGCGATTTCGTCATTGTTTTCAGATGCGGCGCTCTTGAGTTTCCAAAGTTCGTTGATGAACTTGGATGTGTCAATATCAATTTGCTTACCGATGAAGATGAGCTTGTTCTTTGTCTTCTTCAAGCCTTCTTCATTCATCAAAAGCTCTTCCTTAATCTTTTCACCCGGACGGAGTCCTGTGAACTTGATAGGAACATCCTTGTACGGCACCTTGCCATACATACGGATCAAGTTTTCTGCAAGTGTTACAATCTTGACCGGCATGCCCATGTCAAGCACGAAAATCTCACCCCCCTGGGCAATACTTGCGGCTTCGAGCACTAGGCTTACTGCTTCTGGAATGGTCATGAAGTAGCGGATGATTTCGGGATGCGTTACCGTTACCGGTTTGCCTTGTTCAATTTGGCGCTTGAAGAGAGGTATCACACTACCGTTACTGCCAAGAACGTTACCAAAGCGTGTGACCACGAATTCCGTGTTACTTTCCTTCTGCATGGACATGAAGCGCACGATCATTTCGCAGCAACGTTTAGAGGCTCCCATAACGTTTGTCGGGTTCACGGCCTTGTCGGTACTGATCATCACAAATTTTTTGACGTTATTGAACATGGCTAGGGTGGCCACGTTAAATGTTCCGATAACGTTGTTCTTAATCGCTTCCATCGGGTTGTTTTCCATCAACGGCACATGCTTATGGGCTGCGGCATGGAAAATCACTTCCGGCTGGTAGGTCTTGAAAATCTGGTTCATGCGGAAATAGTCTCGAACGCTAGCGATAAGCGTGACAAGGTTCAAAGACTTTCCGTATTCCATTACAAGTTCTTGCTGGATATCGTAAGCGTTGTTTTCGTAAATATCGACAATGATAATTTGTTTAGGATTGTACTTTGCGATTTGACGAACAAGTTCACTACCGATGCTTCCTCCGCCACCGGTCACCATACAAACTTTATTTTCGATATAGGCGCGAATATCCTTGTTGTCGAACTTGATTGGATCACGTCCAAGCAAGTCTTCGACCTTGATATCACGGATCTGAGTGGCAAAGCTGGTTGAACCGTCTCCGACATTGGATGTATCCAAAATCGAGCCCACAAAAGGAAGAACCTTTACCGGGAGTCCGGTCTTACCGCACAAGTCCATGATGACCTGGCGATCTTTCGGCGGGCAGCTCGGAATTGCAAAAAGGATCTGTTCGATTTCTTCTTGCTTTGCAATTTTGGGAATATCCGTAGTCGAGCCTGCAACGAGTACGCCTTCAAACATTTTGCCGATCTTATAGCGGTCGTCGTCTATGAGACAGACTGGATTAATCTTTGATGCGTTTGATGTGGCAACGCCGTTTTCTGCATCTTTTGCGCTGTTCTTGATTTCGTTGAGCAAAAGCATAGTGGCGTTACCGGCACCGATAATCATGGTGCGTTTTTTTATTGCTTCTTTATGTCCGGTATTGACTAAGGAAATAAAAGTTCTTCGGAACATGTAGCGGAAAAGGCATGTGCCAAAGCTTGCGATAAGCGCTTGCACCAGGGCGAACTGCCAATACAGGTGTCCGTTGATAACATAGAAGAAAATGTAAGTTACGATAAGGCCAACGAATACGCCTTTGATGCAGCTGTAAAAATCATAACGGTTGAGATAGCGCCAAAGCTTGTTGTAGGCTCCAAAGAAAAGCAAGCTGCTAAAGCACAAAATGACACTTAAAAAGAATATGGCAAAAAGGTCGGCTCGATCGATAGCGTTTGCGTATAGTGGTAAAGGAAAGTTTGCAAATAAGCCAGCAACAACAACGATAAATGCATCCGCAATTGCCAATACGCGTTTGCGAATTCTGAAGTTCGAGAACAATCCCATTATTTTGGACATCGCCAATCCCTTTTTGTTAAAAACCTTTGATTTTAATCGGTTTCTTATGTTATAAAATAGTTATAAAAGACTACCAGTTCAAGGTTGTTCGTACAAAAACAGCACGAATTTTTCCGAAAATAAGCTCAAGTTCGTAAGAAATGTGGTTTCCGCTATAGCTGATGGAGGGGGCTATGGTATATTGTAGGGGGGCTCCGTTTATAAATTTCTTGGGCTGAGTCTTATATGGGTCGTTAATATCGCTGCCGTAATCCACCCCTTTCCAGAGCCACTTGTTGTGCAGGCTAAAGAAAAAACTTGATGATGCGTTCCAGAAAAGGCGGCTGTAAAGCGTCCAGTCGATAGCTAGAGAGTTCGGGCCGTTGGGGTTTCCGAGCGGAAGGCCGAGGTGCGCCATTTGTCCCTGAGCGGTGTCGTAATGGCAGTATGTAAACGGTTCTACGCGTGCGATTTCGGCGATTGTTCCGAGTTGCAAAGGCTTGCCTTTAACCTCCATATCTCGAGCGACTTGGACACCAAGCATGGCTGCCCAGCGGTTGTTGCTATAGCGGTTCTGGTAAACGGCGTAAGGCGATTCCATGTCGTCCAGGAAAAATTCACCGTATATACGGGCCATCTTGAATAGCTGGATGTTCATGTCGATGGCTAGAGCCCCGTTATTCACGCGTTCGGAGTAGTTCCCTTTTTCAATAAACAGCGGTGCTATAGGAACGAACAGCCAAGGCTTATTCTCGTTGTAAAGAATTTGAATTTCAGAAATGCCTAGTGTGAAATTCTTGAGGGAGAGCTCGTAACGATGTGCATAGAGATTGCGGTCGTTCAGGTTGTCTTTGCTGTAGCTCCAGGAATTTACACGGAGATCTGCGTATACACTGTAGATGCGCAATGGACCAAATGTAAGGTCGAGCGAGAGCATATTGTACGGGAGCGCAAACTGGTTGAGCGAAAGATTGTTGTAGTAGCCTGGGCCCCAATGTAAAACATCGCGAGCGAGCTGGAGTCTTGCCCATGCGTAGTTTAGAGCTAAGTGTGCGCGGTAGCGTGAAAAACTGACGTAATCAATTCCGCCGTCACCTTTGTCTTTTTTCTGGACGTCAAAGACTTCGTGGTCGTAGCTTTTGGGTTTCTTGGCGGCATGGCCTTCTGAGTACATTCTTGCATCGAGATCGAAGTCGAGTGAATCGGCAAAACCGCGGATGAAAAGGCCTCCATCGATTGATGGCCAAATAGTATCACCGAGTGCAGACGAGGACTTGTAGTCTATGCCAAGAATCGGGCTTACCGCAATAGCAAACTTGTGCGAGGAATTGCTATCGCTTTCAAAGAATGCCATCGCGTTTTTGTGATTCTTGTAAAAATCTTTTTGAAACGTTGTGTCGCGCCGAGGATAGGTGAAAAAGTGGTTCCCCTCGCCTATTGTTTGACGATGGTATTCAAAAAGCATCGGTGCGTAATCGAGCCCGCGCAGGTTACGAGTGCGTTCAGAACTGATTACAGGAGAACGACCGGTTTCGGCCAAAACCATCGTTGCTAAAATAAGGCTTGTGAAAATAGCTTTCATTTTCCCCTCCGAGTTCAATTATTCTTCGGCGTCTTTGTCGATGACTTCGGCGGCTGAATCCCCGTGAAGTGCGACCAGGCGGACTCCGTCCAGAGTCAAGTACGGATCGTAAGTATCGATTATTTTGGTATGTCCAACGACAGTGCGTCCCCAGCCACCCGTTGCAAAAACTGGAACATCCTTCTTGCCCATTTCTTGCTTGATTTTGGCGACTAGTGTTTCGAGTTCTGCCATGAAGCCGAACAAGAGGCCGGCGCGAATGGCGTCATCGGTGTTATTTGCGATAAGGCGTTTGGGCCATTCGATGCTAACAGGCAAGAGACGAGCCGCTTTTTCTGTGAGCACATCGAGGCTTGCGCTGATGCCTGGAATGATAATACCGCCCGCAAAGCCGCCGTCTTTCATCACGTCAAATGTTGTTGCCGTACCCATGTCAATGACGATGGCGTCGGAGTATCCACGTTCCTTGAGTGCAATGATATTGCAGAGACGGTCTGCACCAAGTGTGCTTGGATTCGGGTATGCAATCGGACAGTTCAAGCAGTTTGTTGAGCTGACAACCTGTACCGGGCGCTTGAGTAGAGTCTGCAAAGCCTTGACCCACGGGCGTTCCAATGACGGCACCACAGTTGAAAGACCTACGTGCGTCACCGCTTCTAACTTGATTTTAGAAAGATGGATTAGACCGCCCACGCGATTCATCACCTCGTCTGAGGTCGTTTGCTTGCGGGTTGTAAGTCTCCAGTGATCTACAACTTTGTCGCCCTTATATATTCCAAGGACTGTGTGAGAGTTGCCTACATCAACAACAAACGACAAAGTATTCTTTAAATTCTTTTTCATTGCAAAAAAGATAGTAATAATCAATTAGTTATTGGTCATTGGTTTTTATAATCGCAGCATAGCTGCCAAATTAAAAACTAATAACTAAAGACTAATGACTATTGACTAGTTTAAAAAAAGCCTGCTTCAATTCTCGTGTCGCCTTTTCAGGATCCGCTGCTTTCATAATGGCAGAAACTGCGCAGATTCCCGAAATACCGGAGCCCTTGAGCACATCGATATTGTCCTTGTTAAGCCCGCCAATGGCGTTTACCTTAATTGGCACGGCCTTCACGATTGCCTTGAGTGTATCGACACTTGTGAGAATTGTGACTACTTTAGTAGTCGTCGGGTAAATTGCTCCCACACCAAGATAGTCCGCCCCTTGTTCATAGGCTTCTAAAGCTTGTGGTACGGTCTTGGTTGTTGCTCCGATTATTTTATCTGCACCTATCAATTGACGGGCTATTTTCACAGGCATGTCTGTTTGACCGACATGCACGCCTTCTGCGTCGATGGCTAAAGCCACATCAACGCGGTCATCAATAATCAACGGGATATTGTAACGCTTGGTTATTTCGTGTGTCGCTGTCGCAAGCTCCATGTATTCTCGCGTAGAGCGGTTCTTTTCGCGGAGCTGGATTAGCGTTGCTCCGCCTTTGCATGCCGCTTCTATAGTAGGCAAAAAACGTTCTGCTGGCACGCTTGTGCTATCGGTAATGAAATAGAGCGTAGTATCAAGATTTTTCATGTTTTTAAAGGTAGAAAAAATTGCTCTACTTTGGAATAGAACAGCTTAAAGCTTGAATTCTGTGCGTTTTCTCACGTTTATTACTTTTTTATCACGAAAATATGTCACGACCTGTTTTAGTTATCTATTTTTATAAAAAACGGGACGAATCGTCCTACAGACATATGGAGCGATACTATGAAACCGATGAATTCAAAGAGGGGTATTACCCTCATGGAGCTTATGGTGGTTATCGCAATTATGGGTATTCTTTCCACCGTAGCAGTACCTAAGCTTTTCGGGGTTGGCGAAAAGGCTCGCGAAAAAATTGACCTGATGAAGCTTTATGACCTTAGAAACGCTATTAACTTAGCGCTTATTGAGGATATAGATGCAATGACGAATTATACAACAGTTGTGTCTAGAGACGGTGTTTACAAACAGCAACTCAATAAAAAATTAACTGATGGTCTATCCCGGGATGCTGGTGCAACATTGTTTGTTATTGAACTTCACCGCGATTATGCCATAAATATCCAGAATTCTCATAGATATGCTAATAACACATACAATGTTAGCGAAATGATTGGATATGATGGTACATTCTATTCTGCTCTCAAGATGGCAAACTTTGATGCTGTTGCTGATATTATTGCTGATAGAATAAGACCTGGAAACCACTTTAAATCGGATAAGGATACATATACTTCAAAGGAATGGAGCAATCAAAATGGTACGCATTATAGAACAACGCCAAGACATCCGTTGTTCCAAAGTAGAGCGCTCAATGTTGGAAAGCTTGATACAAACTCCCGTTATACAGTGAGCCTCCACTGGAGTGATCCTGATAACCCTTATTCAGTGGAAGTGTATTTGAGTCCGAATAAAGGCACACCTACATCAGCATACCTGTCTGACAACGGAACATGCTTTTCGACTTACGGAAGAAAAGGCTGTAAAAATAGTAAATAGGAATAAAACAAGTATTTTCCTCCTCAACAAAAAACGCCCCGGATTTTTCCGAGGCGTTTTCAATTGCGATATCGCTTGAAATTAACTAATGACTAATGACCTATGACTAACGGCTAGACATACAGATAGTCGTTCAGCACGGGCTGCATGCCTTCGCTGCTCATGTCGGCGTACATCTTGTCGATGCTGCGACCGTCATTGATTTCGAACTGTTCGTCGCCGCCTTCCCCATCGTCGTGACCACTGTATTTGCTTTCGTGGTCACCAATGCCGGTCGAGACGCCTGCGGAAATCTTCGTGGCGGCGATTTTCACGATGCCATTGCGGAATTCCTTGCTTTCGCGGCTCGAAACAGTGATACCCACGAACGGAAGGAAAATGCGGTAGGCGCAAAGCACCTGGCAGAGTTCCTTTTCATGAACGTCAAGCGGACTGATTTTTTCGTTGTTCACAATCGGACGGAGACGCGGGCAGCTGAGGCTCATTTCGGCATGCGGGTACTTCTTTTGCAAGTAGTAAACATGCAGAGCGCTTGCGAGTGCGTCACGGCGGAAGTCCGAAAGTCCAAGAAGTGCCGAGAATCCGCAACCACGCATGCCACCCATGAGAGCTCGTTCCTGAGAATCAAAGCGGTACGGGAATACGCGCTTGTGACCAAGCAAATGAAGTTGTTCATAACGCTTACGGTCGTAGGTTTCCTGGAATACGGTTACGTAATCGACGCCGCATTCGTGCAAGTACTTGTATTCATCGACATTCACCGGGTAGACTTCTACACCCACGAGCTTGAAGTACTTGCGAGCAAGCTTGCAAGCTTCACCGATGTATTCAACGCTGCTTTTAGCGCGGCTTTCGCCCGTGAGCAACAAGACTTCTTCCATGCCGCTGTCGGCGATGACCTTCATCTCGTGCTCAATCTGTTCCATGTTCAGCTGCATACGCTTGATGTGATTGTAACAGTTGAAACCGCAATAGACGCAGTAGTTTTCGCAATAGTTTGCAATGTAGAGCGGTGTAAAGAGATAGACGTTATTGCCAAAATGGCGACCTGTCTCAATCTTTGCCTTGACTGCCATCTGTTCGAGGAACGGAGCTGCTGCAGGAGAAAGCAAAGCCTTGAAATCTTCAATAGAGCAAGTGTCATGCTGCAAGGCGAATTGAACATCGCGTGCGGTGTACTTGGACGCATCATAGCTTTCAAATGCTTCAAGAACCTTGTCGCGAATGTCGGAGTGAATCACTTCCATTCCCGGCAGGTATTCCATGATGTCCGTACGGACAGACGGATCTGTTTCGATCCTGTGCTTGCGTTCTAGAGCCGCAGGCGAGAGATTACCAGAATCAAAAAAGTAATTGTTGTCTTTGCGTTCAGCCATCTTAATC
>Ga0310690_10008029_pt1 | contig 13470 bp, 5 predicted proteins | sample AusTroGonzalo_MG_2_FD_207661 | JGI IMG/M metagenome (GOLD analysis project Ga0310690, IMG submission 207661) | Bovine rumen microbial communities from tropical cattle in Woodstock, Queensland, Australia - Gonzalo_04 (v2) (version 2) | ecosystem: Host-associated > Mammals > Digestive system >... | reverse complement strand
AATTACGTCGAACAGATCGGCGCGCTTGCTTCTGCGCTTGAAACCGGAGATGTACAAGGCGCCAAAGAAATGTGGGATTCGTTCAACGAGGATATGCAGAAAGCTGTTGCCGAAACATATCCCGGCGTTGCGAAAGCCATGAGTGAAATCATCAAGCTAACAGAAGAATCAGGCGAAGAGGCGGAGGATGCCGCAGAGGATACAGAAGCGCTTGCAAAAGCCAACAATGATCTCAGCAAAGAACTGAAACGCGCAAAACAGTATGCAACTGCAAAGAACTTTAAAGATACTTGGAAAGCTATTCAAGAACTTGAAAATGGTACAATCAGCGCGACAGAAGCGTATGATGTTTACCAGAAAGAACTGGATAAGGTCGTTAAGGCAAACGAAGATATTATTGACGTTCAGGCAAAGATGGCGGCAAAAACCGAATACACAGTTAGTGACGTGAGCAATCTTGCCGATGTTCTTGGTATTAGCGCGGAGGAAATCATGGCGGATTTTCCAAGCGCTGTTGCGATGTTTGATGAACTGATTTCTTCTACAGGTGATTTGCAGGACGCAATTGAAGCGTTGAATGCGGCGGCATTTATCAGGATTACTGGTATGGGTGAGGCCGACTTTTCTGAAATCACAGATGGTTTGTATGCCATTCAGGCAGATGCACAGGACACGATCGATATGCTGGTTGCGACCGGTCAGTGGGAAATCACATCTGTCGACTTGCCGCAATCAGCAAAAGTTTGGGACCCGAAAAATAAAAAATGGCTTACTATGAGCGAAGCCGGTAAAGCGACAGTGCTGAAACCAAAGGCATCGAATCCGTTCGCAAAAGGACGCGGAAGCAAAACGCTTGACAAAGATACAAACAGTAATAAAAAATCCGGTGGCGGCGGCGGAGGAGGAAGCGCAGATAACGGTCCTACCGAAGTCGAAATCATGCTTGACCGGATGGATCAGACAAACTCAATCCGCGAATACCAGCAAAGCTATTATCAGGCGCAGAAGAACTATTACAACCAGAACGGACTGCTTCAGGGCGTGATTGGATACAGCCAGCGCGAGATCGATGTACTGAAAGAGCAGAGCAGGGAACTGGAAGACAATATTGCTCAGATCGAGAAGTACATGGACGCCAAGCGGAAAGAACTTGCTTCGCTGTCTACTTCCGACGAACGGTATGAAGAGGTTGCGGACGATCTGGACAAACTCCAGAAAGCGCACCAGAACTATACCAAGCAGTTGGTCGAGAACAAGACGTCGGTCGATGAATTGACCGAGGCGATTGAAGAGCAGAAGAAAAAGATCCGGCAGATGGAGATTGATCTGCGCAACACGATCCTGAAAGCGATTGAGGATCGGGAAGCACGGAACGAGAAGATGTTCAAAGCCGAGATCGAAATGGAAAATACGATCCTCGACCTGATCAAGAAGCGCTATGAAAAAGAACGCGACCAGATCATCGAGAACACAAACCTGAAAATCGATTCGCTGAACAAAGAGAAGAGCCTCTTGGAAGAGCAACTGGAACTGCGCAAGCAACAGGCCGAGGAAGAGGACAAGGTTCAACAACTCAGGCAGTATGAGGCGCAGTACCAGCGCATACTGGCTGACCCGACGCGCCGGAAGGAAGCGCTTGATCTGGAAGAAAAAATCCGTGACTTGCGCGAGGAGATGGCGTGGGACGCCGCAGAGAAAGAGGTTAAGGCACAGCAGGATTCGCTGGATCAGCAGATTGACAGCCTTGAGGATTATATCGAGTACGTCGAAAACTATTACGAAGATCTGTTTGAGCATCCGAAAAAACTGATCGAGGAAATGAAGAACGTCCTTGAGATGTCGGACGCTGAGATCCTCGAATGGTTAAAAGCGAACGACGAGGAATTCGCAAGAAGCACTGAGAACACACAGCTGATGATGGTTCAGGGTTGGCAGGCCACACTGGATGATATTCATGACATTATCAAGACATATTGGGAAGAGGTTGAATATATCATCCAGCAGGGCGACGAATATATCATCAACTTCCTGATGGAGAACAGTGAGGAATACCGGAAAGCCGGTAAGCTTCAGGCTGAAGCATACGTCGATGAGTGGAGAAAACAGCTCGAGAATCTGCGGAAAGCGTACCAGCAGGTAGCAACCGAAGCGGCGTCAACGTACAGTACAATCGCGAAGTCTACTGCAAGCGGAAAATCAGGCGGCGGAGGCGGAAGCGGCGGAGGCGGCGGAAACGACGAAGAAATCGAAGACGTTGAAACAACTTCTGCACCGTATTATGTGTATGGAACAAACCAGCAAAATCAACAAACAAAGCTACAACCGAAGTACGACACGTTTGATTTGGCGAAAGATGCCGCAAACAAAGCGTTGAAAAATGGATGGAGCAATGTATATATCTCGTCTAAGGCAGGGTCAAGCAAGGTTGTCAACAAACCCAATGGAAACTTTGGCCCAGCGTTTGCGTACGGCGGTCTTGCAAACTTTACCGGACCTGCTTGGCTGGATGGTTCTCCGGATTTACCAGAACGTATTCTGTCGCCTTATCAGACGCAGTTGTTCGAAACGATGATTGAGGCGCTGGAGCGTATGAGCCGGATCAGCGTTGCCGGTATGCCGAACTACAGCAACGCGGCGGCGTCCGGGAGTTCTCCCGTATCTGTCGGTGACATCATCGTGAACGTAGATAATCTGGACACTGACGACGATTACGAGGAACTGGCAAACAAGGTCAGCGAGGTGCTGATGGAACGGATCGGAAAGACGGCGGTTGTCGGCGGACTGAGGATACGTGCTATTTAACAAAGGTTTACGGCGGCGGTTGCGGAAACGTGACCGCCGCCTTTCATGAAGGAGGGAATCCCATGTTGGGTTTTACATATAACGGTATCCATTGCAGTACGTTTGGGTTGTACTATATACCGGACGAAAACGACCGGTGGTTCAATGACCCGGAGTATGACGTATACGGTACTGACGTTTCGTGGAGAAACGGCGGATACTATTATGACAGCAAAGCGAAAACACGCACGTTTACGATCAAATGCGGTTTCGAGGAGATTGACGTAGCAACGCGCCAGAAGATCAAACAGTGGGTAAAAATGGGAACAAGCGGACAGTTGATTTTCGATGATATGCCGTTCGTTTTTTGGAACGTGCATCCCGGGAAAATCCCAGTGGGCAAATGGTATCTCGATACGAACGAAAGCCACAGCGGCACGGTTACCATCACGTTCACGACATATGAGCCATTCGGTTACCTGACGCGCCTATCGAACGCGCAATCGGATGACGACAACGCGGATGAATACTGTAATCTTATTCCGTCGAGCGAAATGCCAAGCAACCCATCCACATCATCGACAACGTTTGATGTATACAACCCCGGCACCGAAGAGTGCGGGTTGTCGATCGACGTCAGCGGGTCGACCAGTAATGCGGTCCGATTTTTCAATAACGCAAACGGCACATACTGCGCGATCGAATCACTTCCGTCGAGCAACGTTCGCTTAAAGATTAACGGAGATACCGGGTTTATTTCTGTCGGCTCAGGCAATGAAAACGGTTTCGCGTATCACGACAAAGGATTCGTAAAGCTGTCGCCAAATTGTTCGTACCATAATGCGGATTATATTTATCAGGGAATGAGCGGAACGGAATACCTGATTGATGTTCCCGGTATTCCCGTTACAGACGATATGAAGAACGCCGTGCTGGTTCTGAACGGCGTCAGCAATACAACGTTCCGGGTTAACGCGGTGAATACGGTTATAAAACGGCTGACATGCGTCAGAACAGGAAGCGGTACACCTGACGCGTCCGGAAAGTGTACACTGTATACATACAATAAAATTGACATTCAGGAAAAGAGCGTGAGCGGTTGGGTGACACCGACAACGCTTACGCTGAACTCGATCAGCGTGAATTATCATCCGAGAATTCTGTGAGGTGACGGCATATGGGTAAACACGAAACACTTGGTATTTATGACTATGATCGTGAAAAAATATGCGACCTGTATGACTCGCGAACCGAATTGATTGGGCAGGCGTACAACATCAAAGTCACCAAGGATATTAACGGGCAGAATACGCTTGAGTTCAGCCTGCCGTATGTCAAGAACGCTAAGGAAGCGTCGGACGAGGAGCTGTCGGCGATATTCGGATTGGCGGTATACGGGCTGTCCAGATACGGACGGATTGTCAACACCATGCACAACCAGAATTACCGCTGGGCGTTTATGAAGAGCGACTTCCTGATCCGGTATACATGCGACGAGGAGAGCATGTGGTTTGTCGCCAGCAAGCCGAAGAAAAGCAAAACAAACAAGTCGATTGAAGGGAACACGACATGCAACGGATTTGAGAGCCTGCTGAAAACGCGGAATATCTATATGAGTTTCGATGACGAAAACGGCATCGGCACCATCGACTACCTGATGGCGCAGATCCTGAAGGGTACAGGCTGGACATATCTGGATAAGACCCATGGCTCGGACACAATCATGGAACGCGACGGCGAAACGGAGAAAGTCAGGTCACTGAACAGCGACGGCAAACGCGGCGCACTCGACCTGATTACCACGACATGCAATCTGTTTCAGGCGCGTCCTGTGTTTGACACGGATGCCATGACGGTCAAAATCAAAGCAATGAAAAACCGGGAACAGGTTCTGGAGGGCGAGATCGGAAAGAACCTGAGCGCGTTGTCCGTTGGGTTTGATTCGTCGAACATCGCGACTCGCGTATACGTTGAGGGCGAGTACGGAGATTACGGGTACGTCGGGATTGACGACGTTGAGGTGGACGAAAACGGACGCCCGGTATCCAGCGGCGGCACACCGTACGGACTTTCCTATATTATGAACTTCGACTATTACCGCGAGATCGGCGTATTCAAAGCGCGTCACGAAGCGGCGCTGGCCACTTATATTACGCAAATCAAAGCCAAGAAACAGGAGATCAGCGCGAACGGCGCTTTGCTGATCGCGGCGGAGGACAGCCTGAACGAACTGATCGGCCAGTGCAAGCTTGCCGTATATTATGTCGACGACCTGACAACACCGGAATACTTATACGGGGACGTTACGGAAGAACAGGCGGAACTGCATATTAACGACCGGGTTGTGATTCTGAAAAACAACGGAACATATCTGTATGACGACTGGACGGGATCACCCGCGCAGGTCGCGGACGCGTACGGCGTCGCTAAGTTTGTTACCGCGTCCGCCGGAAAGATCGGCGCCGGGGAGGTTCAGATCGAGGCGAAAGAAAAGAGTAAAGACCAGCTGTACCGGAAGATCAACGTGACTGTCAACCCGGATAAGATCGCCGAATATGAAGCGGAGATTTTGCGGCTGAACTTGGAAATCGCAAAGATATATGATGGTGACAACGAAACCGAAACGGATGGCCTGTACGCTCTGATGCACAGCGTTATGGCAGACGACGGATATTTATACCAGTACTCTCATTACAAAGCCATTAACGACCAGCTGAATATCGAACAGGATAATATCGAGGCGACGTTTATATCGGCCATGGGATACATGCTTCGGGACGGCTACTGGAACGACAATAACTATACGGTCTGTCAGGAAGTGTATCTGTACGAGGACGCGCTGGATATCACAAAAGAAATGAGCAAACCGTCGGTCAGCTATTCGTTCAGCTATGTCCGTGTCGCGGAGGACTTTGATATTCCGGCGGACGAGATCGCCATTAACGCGATATTCAAAATCCATGACGAAGAGCTTGAGATTGACGATAAAATGTTCGTCAAGAAAATCACATACGGCGTAGACGATAAGAGTCTCGGAACCATTGATGTTTCCAATCAGGACATTACGCTGACCGGAAACGACCTCGGCTCGCTGATGAGCCGCATGAGCCAACTGGCGGATTTGATCGAGCAAAAGAACGCGCTGTATGAACGGGCGAAAGCGATATCCAACAACGGGTCCATTTTCGCGGATCGCCTGAACGGTTCGATTGACGTTTTGAAAAACAAGATCTTGTCCAGTGTTTCCAACTGGTACACGGACGATCAGGGTAATATCGTGTTTGAGGACGCTGACGGCGGAAGCGCGGTTATGCTTTCCGGTTCGGGGATTATGCTCGCGGACGGGCGTGATACGGACGGAAACTGGAACTGGCGCACCAGTATGGACGGACACGGAATCAACGCGGATGAGATTGTCGCCGGGTTTATTTCCGCCGGTCGTATTGAGTCCGGCAGTATTACCGCAGACAAGCTGGACGCCAATGTCGGGTCAAGCCTTGACCTCAGCAGTAATGTTGCGTTGAACGCTTATATCAACAATACAGCGGAACAAAAGGCGGCAGAAATGCAATTAACAGACCAACAGTTTACGGTACAATTCAACAGAACTGTTGCAGACGGGATTAATAATTCAATCAGCGATGTGCAGGGCAATCTTGAGAATTACCAAACAGAAGTCTCGAACTACATGCGCTATGACAATACAGGTACATTGACGCTGGGTAAAGCAAACAACGCATTTACTACGCAGATCGACAACACCAAGATGTCGTTCAAACAGAACAACACGGAGGTTGCGTACATATCCAACCAGTCCATGTTTATTACGACTGCCCGTGTAACGGAACAATTGTCGCTTGGTACCAATAACGGTTACGGATATTTTGACTGGGTTGTGACGCCGACCGGACTCGGCTTGAAGTGGCGCAACTCTTAAAGGGAAAAGGAAGTGAAATATTTCTATGGCAACATGGACATATGAAGCAACATGGAACGAGAGCCAGAACCGAGGCATCCCGAAAGAAAAATCGTCGGTGTCGTTCACGCTTAAACGGACGTCACCGGCGAGTGTTGATACGTCACTGTATAAACTGTCCAGCACCAGCGGCACGTTTTCAACGGACAGTTCGGTCAGGACATACAAGACCGGCGGGTTCGCGCTCAACTTCGGCGGATACGGAACATCCAGCACGATCGCGAAAAACGAATCAACACACGCGATATCCGGGAGCGTTACAGGGTTATCGAGCAATATCCTGAACGTTGGAACGGGCGGGACAAATATCTCTGTCTCTGTCAAAGATGTTTCGACCGATACATTCAATTATATCTTTTTCTACGGAACGAAATTCACCTTTACTGTTGAAGTTACCGATAAATATTCTGCGAGTTCGATCAGCGCGAGCAGTGTCAACATCGGAAGCAATTCAACGGTTTCGTTTTCAAACCCGTATCTATCCGATTTGAGCCATTCGGTGACGTGGGCAATCAACAGTTCGTATACGCATACCGAGAATGATACCGCCGCCGGTGTGTCTTCCGCGACGTGGCAGATACCCAACAGCTGGTTGAGTGCGGTGCCGTATGCGACATCAACATCATGTACTATTACCGTTGTGACCAAGAAGGGATCTTCTGTTATCGGGACGACGTCAACAACTATTACGCTCGGCGTACCGGAATCCATAAAGCCGACTATCACATCCGTTACGGCGGCTGTTCTAAACCCGGTAAGCGGCTTTTCCGGAAAATATATTCAGAACAAAACCGGCGTTACGATTACCGCGTCCGGCGTCAGTGCGGGTACTGGGTCAACAATATCTTCAAACGATTTCACCATTCGCATGACAAAGGAAGAAAACTATACTAAAGACTTCGCAAACTATAGATTTACTATTAATACCCTTCGCAACAGCGGAAGTATTACTTTTTACGTTTCCGTCAAGGACGGGCGCGGAAGGTCGAGCGGAGAGGTAAGCTGTACGATCAGCGTATACGCGTATTCCGAACCATCTATCGTGTCGACTACAGCGTATCGTTGTAACGCGAGCGGCATTGCTTCTGAGACAGGCACATATGCCAAGATTGCCATCACGGCCAGCTATGCGGCCATTCAGGGCAACAGTATGACAATCAACAGCAAATACTACGTGTCCACCAACCCAAGCGCGAAGACGACAGCCGTCAACAATATGACGTCCGGAACGGAGTACAGGATCGGCGGAAGCCTATCAACGAGTTCAACGTATTATGTGGAGTTCACGGTCACGGACACGGTTGGCAGTTCAATAACGTTGAGCGTCATGATCCAGACGGCGTCATACTCCATCCATGTCAAGAACGGCGGCGCCGGTGTCGCGTTCGGTAAGACAAGTGAACGCAACAACGCGGTTGAGATTAACCAAGGCTGGGATCTGTACTATAAGGGGAACGTCGTATCGCCGGTAATCTTCAGCACAACAGAACCAACAGCGCCGACATATACGCTGACCGTCGGACTTGTTTGGCTGAAACCGGTCAGTTAATGGGTGGTGAATGATTCATGCCAAGTTTAATATGGAATTCCGGCGCATCTATTTCATGTACCCAAACCATGAATAGGTTTGATATTACATTGAACGGAAGCGCATATCTGGATGGCGCTCCAAGCGGTCATTCCGTAAGTTACATGTTATATGTTAATGGCGTGTCGCAATGGTATCTGAACAGCGATAAAACGGCCACATATTATATTGCATGGTTGCCAGCAGGCGCGACGCAATTTACTATACAGATCGAGGCGAGATCAACCTATGTCGGTACGACATATACCGCAATGGGGCCAAGCAAGGTCCAGCAGGTTACCAATTATGTCACATGGGACAGTGGGACATATTTTAAGGTATACAGGAATCCGTCAAACACCGAATATGTCAGAACGCAACTTGTGGGCGGCGCACATACGATTAACGGCGGGAGTGGGGAAATTAGATATATCTGGAATATATATCTTGACCCTACCGCGTCGACACCCAGCGCGCAATACAGATATCCCGAAGGTGAAAAGACTGCTGACTTTTCCATTATTGATATATTGGGAGGATATGACCATACTATTGCGATATCCGTGACAGGCCAGCTTACATATAATGGCATATGGTTCTATACGACAGAATTGCCAAAGGTGACTTATTTCACATACTCCGGTAAAACAGTCAAACGATATAATGGAAGCACATGGCAAAATTGCGAAGTGTTTTACTATGTCGGCAACGGCACCGGCAATTACGGCACAAACAACAACTGGCAACGGGTTCAACCGATGGTATATAACGGAACTAGCTTCGTCCAAAACATATATGAATGATCACATAATTTTGTTTGCAAAACAGTGACATTATTTACCCATTATATAGGGATAGAACTTTTTTAAGGGAGTGATGGCATGTGAGCTATACGCCTCATAATTTTGTCAATGGCGAGATTATTGAAGCCGAACCCATAAACGAAATGGATCGACAAATCCAGACGAATGAAACAAATATCGGACTGAAACTGAACAAGTCCGATGTATATAATGGTCTTGATTATACGGAGGAAGGCAAAGCGCTGGATGCCCGTCAGGGGAGAGCGCTGAATCAAGCTGTTGGTGGCAAAATCAGTTCGACGGAAAAGGGCGCCGCGAACGGCGTTGCGGAACTGGACTCAAACGGAAAGGTGCCATCTTCCCAACTTCCTTCTTACGTCGACGACATTATCGAAGGGTATTATTACAACGGAAAATTCTATAAAGAAGCCGCGCATACCACGGAGATCACCGGCGAAACCGGGAAGATCTACGTCGACCTTGCCAGCGAAAAGACATACCGGTGGGGCGGCAGTGAGTATGTAGAGATCAGCGCGAGCCTCGCACTGGGCGAAACCAGTAGCACGGCATATCGCGGTGATCGCGGCAAGGACGCGTACGACCACGCGACGGATGCAAACCGACTGACAACTGCGCAGACAGAGGGACTGTATAAGGTTGCCACGACTGCGGAGGGGCATATCAAAAGCGTGTCCGCCGTTGAAAAAAGCGACATTACGGCACTCGGTATTCCGGGGAGCCAGCCGGACGTCAGCGGCAAGGCAGACAAGGTGTCTGATCCAACAAGCGGAAATTTCGCAGGATTGGATGCAAATGGGAACCTGACAGACAGTGGAAGTAAAGCGTCTGACTTTCTGACTCAGCATCAGGATATCAGTGGAAAAGCAGACAAAGTGACAGGCGCAACAGCCGGTAACTTTGCCGGACTTGATTCTAATGGGAATCTGACAGACAGTGGCAAAAAGCCATCCGATTTTCTAACACAACATCAGGATATTAGTGGAAAGGCTGACAAGGATACAGATGCCGTGGTTGGCAACTTTGCGTCATTTGACAGCAATGGGAACCCGGTTGACTCCGGCCACAAACACAGCGACTATATTACGAGCCATCAGGACATATCTGGCAAAGCAGATAAGGTGTCCAGTGCTACAAACGGCAACTTCGCCGGACTGGACGCGAATGGCAACTTGGTGGACAGCGGAAAAAAAGCCAGCGACTTCTCAACAACGGATACAATCGCGGCAGCATACTATCAATCCAAGACATCATCACAATCCGGAATTACCGTGACATATGTGATGACGGCGGAATTTACATCATACAATTTAAGGAACGGGAATACTTTCCAGCTTGTGTTTCCTTCCAATCAGAACTTGGGAGGAACGGGCCTGATAACCGTTATCAATCTGAATGTCAACGGCACCGGAGAGAAAAGGCTGTATTACAACGGGAGCGGTTCAACATCCGGCGCGCTTTTGATCACAAAAGGCGTATACTGGGTATATTACGACGGATCAAATTACTATTTAAGAACGGATGGACTTTCCACGCCGAAGATCAACGGCAAAAGCATCGGGGCGGCAATTGAAAAAGATGTGGACAGCACCATTTCCAGCGGATCCACAAGCACAAACCTTCCGACTTCCGCAGCCGTGGAATCGCGGATCAGCGGAGCGACAGGCGGGAAAGCGGACAAGGTGAGCGGCGCGACAAGCGGGAATTTCGCGGCGCTGGACAGTAACGGGAACCTGACGGACAGCGGACATAAACACTCGGATTACCTGACCGAACATCAGGACATCAGCGGGAAGATTGACGTCTCTGAGAAGGGCGAGGCAAACGGTGTTGCGGAACTTGACTCCGCCGGGAAGGTGCCGACATCACAACTGCCGTCATATGTGGACGACGTTGTTGAGTATTCGTCCATCAGTGAATTCCCGGCGACCGGCGAATCCGGCAAGATTTATGTAGACACATCGACCAACAAAACATACCGCTGGGGCGGAAGCGAGTACGTCGCTATTTCATCCGACCTCGCGCTGGGCGAGACAAGCAGTACGGCGTATCGCGGCGATCGCGGCGCGGCGGCTTACGCGCACAGCGTGACAAATAAAGGAAGCCAATACTCCACCGGGTTATACAAGATCGGCACAAACTCCGAAGGACACGTTAACGCGGCTGTCGCGGTTACCAAGCAGGATATTGTCGACCTCGGCATTCCGGGAGAAGCAGGCGGAGATGCGTCGGCACTCCATGAGATTGAGTTCAGCCTCGCGACCACGGACTGGACATTGTCATCCGGCGTATATACGGCAACCGTGACCAATTCTTATATATGCAGTACATCCGTCGACTTTGTGATGTACAGTTCGTCCATCAACAGTTATCTGATGGATAATATCGAAACCGAAAAGAACGCGACGAACCACACGCTGACATTCAAGACCGGCGTGATGCCGACCGGAACGATTACCGGCACGATCTACTCTCTGGTCAATAACGACGGGCAGACTGCCGTGGCGCTGATCGACGAGAAACTGCCGATTGAAAACGGCGGTACCAACGCGACTACCGCGTCCGCCGCGAGGGATAACCTCGGCGTCGCCGCCAGAAGTAATCTGGCGATCGTGGAAGATACGGACACGGCGACACACGCTATTGCCGCAGGACAGTACGTGATCTGGAAAGGCGCCACATGCGTAGCGTCTTCCGCGATTACGATCGGCGACACACTCAGCGCGTCCAACCTGACAACGAAGTCCGGCGGCGTCGCGAACGACATTATCGCGCAGAAAGGCGTCGCAAATGGGTTCGCGTCTCTTGACAGTAACGGACTGATCCCCAGCAACCAGCTTCCAAGCTATGTGGACGACGTTCAGGAATACAACAACACAAGCGCATTCCCGGCGACAGGCGAAACAGGAAAGATTTACGTCGCGAAAGACACCAACAAATCATACAGGTGGTCGGGGAGCGGATACATTGAACTGTCCAGCTACGCGGTCGCGACACAATCTGCGTCCGGGTTGATGAGCGCGACAGATAAGACGAAACTCGATGGCATCGCGCAATCTACGCTGGTGAATGTGCCGTTCAGTATCGCAACAACTGACTGGACGCTGTCGACCGGCGTGTATACAGCAGAGTTTACAACCTCGTATGTAACGGCAAACTCCAAGGAAATTGTGCAGTACGACTCTTCCCTGCGCACATACGGCGCGTATGATATCGACGTCGCGAAAAAGAGCGGCGGAGGCGGAATGGTGTTTACCACAATGATCATTCCGACCGGTACGATATCCGGCAATATCTTTGTGTTCGCTAACGAGGACGGAAATATCGCCATCGTCGTTGTTGATAATGTGCTTCCGGTAACCGCAGGCGGAACCGGCGCAACCACAGAGGCGGGAGCAAGAACAGCACTCGGACTCGGAGACGCGGCACAGAAGACCGTATCCGATACCAGTACTGCGGCGGCGATCGCGGACGACACTAACCTTCCGACAGACAGGACGGTGCGCAACGCAATCTATAACGGACTCGACCAGACAAACGCCGGGTATATGCTGGACGCACGGCAGGGGAAAGCGATTTCTGATACCATCGGAACTGTGCCGTCCGGCAAAACAGTGCAAGGGCAGATCGATACGTTAGGAAGCCAGATTGTAATATCAATTGCATCCGGAACCGATCTTAACACATTGACGGAACCGGGTTTCTATAACACAACAAGTGCGATATCATTAACAAATGCTCCTGTAAACGGCACAAACCGACTAAGTTTGCTTGTTCAAAAAAGTGAAAACGGATATATTTTTCAACAGGCAACGGAAAATCTGCAAAACACATATGGTGTATTCACAAGGCGTTGCTTGAATGGAACATGGACAAGCTGGGAACAACTTGCGTTAAATACCCAAATTACGATACACAAAGCAACGGTAACAGGAGAAACTGGTTATACCGTTGAAATCAATGAAATTTATTATAGAGGAAACGAAAGTCATTGTAGTGGAACAACGAGAATCCGTGGAAATTTCGGTACTGGATGGACAGAAACTATTGCAACAATAGATAAAAAACCTTCAGCGGAGGTTATTGTTCCTGCCATAAACGTAACAGACGGAACATTCATTGGAATGGCAACAATAAGGGCAGATGGAACAATAGGACTTTACAATTCAACAGGAACGGCATATATGAACAAAGCGATAGGTTTTACAGCCTCATGGTAATTGCTATTGCTACATAAAAGGAGCATTTCACGCAACATATACTACAAACCAGTTTATATATCTTACTGCCCCGGCGAAATTATCGCCGGGGCCTTCTATAACAAC
>Ga0310690_10008026_pt1 | contig 13471 bp, 6 predicted proteins | sample AusTroGonzalo_MG_2_FD_207661 | JGI IMG/M metagenome (GOLD analysis project Ga0310690, IMG submission 207661) | Bovine rumen microbial communities from tropical cattle in Woodstock, Queensland, Australia - Gonzalo_04 (v2) (version 2) | ecosystem: Host-associated > Mammals > Digestive system >... | reverse complement strand
TGTGTTTCTCAGGATATCGAGAAACAGACAGCTATCCTGCAGGTGGTTGATAATGGTATGGGCATCAAGGGCGACCCACGCAAGCTCTTCGACCGTTTCTATCAGGGTGCCAGCTCGCGTAGCATGCATATCGAGGGTACAGGTATCGGTCTGAACCTGTGTAAGATGGTGGTTGAGATGCATCACGGTACCATCGATGCGGCTAATCGCGACGATGAGCAGGGTAGTGTGTTCACTGTACATCTGCCTTTGGGCTGTGAACATCTGAAGGAAGAAGAGCTGCTGAAGGTTGAGGAGAAAGAGAAGACAACACGCCAGCGCTCACAGTATAGCTATCAGGTACTGATTGTTGACGACGATGAGGAGATAGGTCGCTATATCGCTCAGGAGCTGGGCTGCTACTATCATATCACCCCCGTTACCAGCGGTCGTGAGGCCTTGCGCCTGCTGCTTTCTGAATCCGAGAAGCAGTTCGACCTGGTGGTGAGCGATGTGATGATGCCCGAGATGGACGGCTTTACGCTGCTGCGAATGATTAAGACCAATATGAACCTGAATCATATCCCAGTAGTGATGCTTACCTCGAAGGCTGCTGTGGCCAACCGTCTGGAGGGCTTGGAGAAAGGTGCCGACGCCTTCCTGGCCAAACCGTTTGATATGGACGAGTTGCACATGGTGATCAACAACCTGATTAGCACCAACCTGCGACTGAAGGGTAAATACTCGGGTTTGCAACAGCCCAAGGATAAGATTGAGGAGAAACCTATTAAGGGTAACGACGAGCTGCTGATGGAACGTGTGCTGAAAGAGGTGAACGAACATTTGGATGATAACGACTTTAGTGTTGAGATGCTGGCCAAGGGTGTTGGTATCAGTCGCGCCCAGTTGCATCGAAAAATGAAAGAACTCACCGGTATCCCCGTCAGCGAGTTTATCAGAAACATCCGTTTGGAGCAAGCCGTACGATTGCTCGAGGAGCAAAAAATCAATGTTACGCAGGTTGCATATTCAGTTGGATTTAGTAACTTAGCACACTTTTCAACGGTGTTCCGCAAGCAATTTGGAGTGTCTCCAACCGAATATATCGAGCAAAAAGGGCTAAAAAACCCCGGTTGATACAAAAGTGAAACGAAACGAAACATACGTTAAAGCCTCTAAATAAGAATCTGCCTATCTTTGCGGCAGATTTTTTTTTATTCAATTAATTAAATTTTAACTAACAAACCAAACGTATGAGTTTCAAAGCAAAGAAAACAGCCTTAGTTGCAGGATTGTGCTTTTTAGGCATGGCTCCTGTACAGCAGGCTTCGGCAGCTACCGCAGCAGTAGCTTCCGTACAGCAAACGAAGCAGGCAACCGGTTATGTGTCAGACTCTCAGGGTCCGCTGATTGGTGCCACGGTCATGGAGAAGGGTACTAATAATGGTACCGTTACCGATTTCAACGGCTTCTTCACTCTTAATGTAAAGCCAGGTGCAACAATTGTTGTATCATATGTAGGCTACGTATCGCAGGAGGTTAAGGCCGGCGATAACTTAAAAATCAATCTTAAGGAAGACGGCCACGTTGTAAACGAGGTTGTTGTTATCGGTTACGGTACCCAGCGTCGTGAGGCCGTTACCGGTTCTGTTGCAAACATTGGTGGTGAGAAACTTAACCAGGTTGCAGCTACTAACGCCGCTCAGGCTCTGCAGGGTCGTGTAGCTGGTGTTTTGATGACACAGACATCTTCTAAGCCAGGTGCTGAGATGCAGATTCGTATTCGTGGTCAGCGCTCACTGACTGCAAGTAACGACCCTCTGATTGTGCTCGATGGTATTCCATTCATGGGTCAGCTTTCAGATATCAACCCAGCCGACATCAAGTCGATGGATATCCTGAAGGATGCTTCTGCTACCGCTATCTACGGTTCGCGTGGTGCTAACGGTGTTATCATCATCACAACCGTTAAGGGTAACCAGGGTGCACCTGCTAAGGTTACATATAATGGATATGTATCATTCAAGAAGGTATTCCACAAGTATCCTATGATGGACGGTCCTACGTTCTCAAAGATGCGTCAGTATGCTGGTTTGTACCAGAACTCACTCGACGAGAGCGATAACACAAACACCGACTGGCAGGATCTGTACTATCAGACTGGTATCAGCTATAACCACGACCTGAGTGTTGCTGGTGGTACCAATGGTGGTAGCTACAGCTTCGGCGCTGGTTACTATAAGGATGAGTCGGTTGTACCTACCGAGGGTTACGACCGTGTTTCTATCCGTGGTAACTTCGACCAGAAGGTTGGTAAGTGGTTCCGTTTCGGCTTGAGCACCAACAACAGCTATCGTATGACCAAGGGTGTGAACAACATGTACGCAGTACTGGGTTCATCTCCTCTGTCAAGCCCATACGATGAGAACGGTAACCTGAAGCGTTACAACGCTCTGCCTGCCGACGACCAGATTGTGGTTACTAAGGAGACTGTAGAGCGCGATAAGGATGTATGGTTGAGCGAGAACAAGGGTATCGGTTCATACAACACACTGTTCGCCGAGTTGAAGTGCCCATGGATCGAGGGTCTGACCTATCGTGTAAACGTAGGTTTGAACTTCCGTAGCTCTAAGAGCGGTAGCTTCACAGGTACAGGTATTAATAATAAGGATGCCAACGCTGTTAACAGCGGTTCGGTTTACGAGAACCAGACCCGTAACTGGGCTGTTGAGAACCTGCTCACCTACGACCGCACCTTCGCTGAGAAGCACAACCTGAATGTTGTTGCTATGTACTCTGCCGAGCAGACTACTTACGAGCAGACTGGTGCTACAGCACAGGAGATTCCTGCCGACTACTTCCAGTACTATGCACTCGACAAGGCTACAGGTCAGTCTAACCTCACTGGTTACAACTACTCTCAGAGTGGTCTGATCTCTTGGATGGGTCGTGTAATGTACTCTTATGATAATAAGTATATGATTTCAGCCGCCCTCCGTTCAGATGCTTCTTCACGTCTGGCTAAGGGTCATCAGTGGCACACATATCCTGCAGTAAGTGCCGGTTGGAACATTGCCCGTGAGAACTTCATGGAGAACCTGAAGTGGATTGACAACCTGAAGCTTCGCGTAGGTTATGGTGAGACTTCTAACCAGTCTATCAACCCATATTCTACTCTCGGAGGTCTGGCTACACGTAACTACAACTTCGGTTCTACTTATAAGTCAGGTTACTATGTAAACTCTCTGCCTAACCCAGAGCTTGGTTGGGAGTACTCTAAGACTTGGAACTTCGGTCTCGACTTCTCATTCTTCAATGGTCGTCTGTCTGGATCGTTCGAGTACTATACTCAGAAGACTAACGATATCCTGCTGAGCGTAAAACTGCCTGATACATCAGGTGTAAGCAGCTATACCGGTAACATCGGTAAGACTCAGAACAAGGGTTGGGAGTTCTCTCTGAACGGTATCATCATCGACAACAAGAATGGTTGGAACTGGGAGGCTGGTATCAACGTTTACCAGAACCGCAACAAGCTGGTTGAGCTGGCATCAGGTGCTGATCGCGATGAGGGTAACCTCTGGTTCGTTGGCTATCCTATCGACGTTATCTACGACTATCAGTACGAGGGTCTGTGGAACCAGAGCGATATCGTAACTGGTCCCGACGGTAAGACTAACTTCGAGATTCTGGAGCCAGGTGGTAACCTTGGTATGATCAGAGTTAAGTACACTGGCGACTACGACGCGAATGGTCTGCCTACCCGCTCTATCAATGCCGACGATCGTCAGATCATGAGCATGGAGCCCGACCTGATTGGTGGTTTCAATACTACTGTTGCTTATAAGAACTTCGACCTGACTGTTATCGGTGCCTTCCAGATTGGTGGTAAGCTCATCTCTGCTATCCACTCTTCAAACGGTTACCTGAACATGCTTACTGGTCGTCGTAACAACATCGACGTTGACTACTGGACCGAGCAGAACACTGGTGCTAAGTATCCAAAACCAGGTGGTATCCTGAGCAGTGATAACCCCAAGTACGGTTCAACACTGGGTTACTTCAATGCTGGTTACCTGAAGTTCCGCACCATCACACTGGGTTACAACTTCGACAAGCTGCAGGCTGTTAAGGATCTTGGTATCAGCCGTCTGCGCCTGTACGCTACCGTTCAGAACCCATTCGTTCTCTTCTCGCCATACAACAACGAGAGCGGACTTGATCCAGAGACCAACTCTTGGTCAAACGAGAATACGGCTGTAGGTTACTCATTCGGTAGTCACAGAATGCCTATCGTAGGTTATAACACACCTGCTACCCGCAACTTCATCTTCGGTGTTAATGTAACATTCTAATGAATCATTAAAGAATTAAGAGTTATGAAAACTAAAAGTATCAAATATATTCTTGCTGCGGGTCTCGTATGCTGTGGTCTTTCTACAACCATGACATCCTGCAATAACGTGCTCGATGAGCAGCCCCGTAGCCAGTTCGACCCAACCTTCTTCAATACGAAGGCGGGTATTGAGGGCGGTCTGACATCGCTCTACGCTCACCTGCGCTATTTCTATGGCAACGGTTACTACCTGAACACCCTCGAGACAGGTACCGATGAGTACACATACGCACAGAGTGCCGATGGTAACTTTAAGGATGCCGACCTCTCAGGTGTAGGTTCTGTTACTCCTTCAAGCACCGTTGCTGGTGGCGCATGGGGTACCCTGTTTGCAAACATCAATACCGCCAGCGGTATTATCGAGAATGGTGCTGAGGCTGGTATCGATCCAGCTCTGCTCGCCGAGGCTCACTTCTTCCGTGCATTCGACTACTTCATCCTGGTGCAGACCTACGGTGGTGTGCCCCTCGATCTGGGTGCTGGCGAACTGAAGTTCAATACTTCTACCGTTCGTACCTCTGTACGTAACACTGTTCCTGAGGTTTATGCTGCTATCTTCGCTGACCTCGAGAAGGCTGTTAACGAGCTTCCTGAGAACCCACGTCTCACAGGTACTGCTACCAAGAACCTGGCTCGTCTGTATCTCTCAAAGGCTTATCTTACCTACGCTTGGTGGTTGGAGAATCCTAACAACATTCCTACCTTCCCAGAGTGCAGCCGCGATGCCAGCCAGGCTAACAGCTACTTCCAGAAGGCTTACGATACCGCTATGGCTGCCATCAACAATCCTGGCCCATACGCTCTGCAGCCTACATTCTATGATGTAAACGTTGCTACCAACGACCGCAACTCTGAGATCATGCTCTACGCTGATCATGATGAGGACGAGAAGTATGGTAACGGTGGTGCTGGTTACGGTTGGGGTAACGGTGGTTCTCCTGAGAACTTCGCTTACTGGATGGAGACCTGGAACTACACTGAGATGATTGCCAAGGCCGCTTCTGGTAACACTATCAACCCAATCCAGCGTGAGGCTGTTCAGGCCCTCGGTCGTCCTTGGACCCGTATGGCTCCTATCGCCGACAACTTCATGGAAGGTGGTGTTTGGGAAGATGCTGTTAAGGCTATCGACTCACGTTACGATGCAACCTTCACCCTGCGCTATCACACCAACTGGCAGAAGAGTGGTAACACTGAGCCTTACGTAATCGGTGCTAATGGCGAGAAGGTATATCCAAACGAGGTTTACTTCAGCTGGGTTCCTGAGAGCGAGGACAGCAAGATTAACTACACTGGTGCCGATGGTAAGCTCGGTTTCGGTGAGATGGCAGGTCGTCCTGACTTCGTAGTTGCTGTTAACCACATCAGCCGTAAGAAGTACCCCATCAACTGGAAGATTGGTATCTATCGTACTGATAACGATGGTGGTCTGGGTTCAAAGGTTAATGGTGGTAGCCCACGTCCTTGGAACGTTGCTAAGTTCTCTGAGCTCTACCTGCTTGGTGCTGAGGCTGCTGTTAAACTCGGCAAGAACGAGGAGGCTAAGAAATTGGTTAACGTGCTCCGTGCCCGTGCCGGTAAGCAGACCTATAGCCAGAACGACGACAAGGCTGTATCTGTAGATAAGAGCGCTGAAATGGTAGCTGCTACTCCTGCTACTATCACTATCGACTTTATCCTCGACGAGCGTAGCCGTGAGTTCTGGGGTGAGGGATACCGTTGGTTCGACCTCGTTCGTACACAGAAGTGGGGTGAGCGTGCCGGTACATACCGCATCGCAGGTGCTGGTTACACCGATAAGGATCTGCAGACAGTTAAGCGTGATATTCCTGCTGGTTACTATATCCGTCCTATCCCACAGGGACAGCTCGATGGTATGGAGATGACCGAGGAGGAGAAGACTGCTTATCAGAACCCTGCTTACAGAAATTAATTAGTTAGATAACCGTTTTTCTCTATTAGCACGGGCCGCCCAAATCTGGACGGCCCGTGTATCATTTTTTATTCCCGCGTGTGGGAATTATTACCACTTATCGTGCGTGCGGATATCATCACCCCAGCGGTGATCCTTAGGGAACTTCTGTCCGTTCCAGGCTTTTACCTGTGTCCAAGGCTCAGCAGCATCGGTCCAGAAAGGATGATCGGCTGGCAAACCAAGTGGCATCAAGCTCAAGCTGGTGAGATAAAGCGAACCGTTGTTGGTGTACCAGTCGGCAACCTCAGGCTGTGAACCGCAGAAACCGATAGTAAGATAACCGGCATCGTTAAAATTCTGCTGATAGTCGAACATACGGTGATGCACCTTGGTAAGGGCAGCGCGAACCTGTCCGTTGCTCAGTTCCTTAGGCAGCTTCTGATACCAGGCTATCAAAGCCAACGTCTGCATAGCGGCTGTACGATAGGGGATAGAGCGGCCAATCACAGGGAAAGTACCCTCTGGCGATATGAATCGCTCCAGGATGATAGCGTACTTCTGTGCACGCTTCAGGGCGCGATCGTAGTACTTCTGATAGTCTAAACGGGTGTTGGCCTTAGCATCTACCATAGCCTGCAGAGTTTCCAGATACATCGCATGGAATACGTAGCTGCTGTAGTAGTCGAAAGCAAACACGGGGCCATCGGCATACCAGCCATCGCCCACATACCACTCTTCAACCTTACGGCAAGCGGTGTTTACTCTGAACTCATCGTACTGAGCACCAGCCTTAGCCAGCAAACTCTCGATGGTTGATGAGAACAGGAACCAGTTGGTGTAGGGAGGGTCGATCTTTCTTAAGGCCTGAAACTCCTTGATGTAACGCTGCTTGGTTACTTCGTCGAGTGGCTGCCACAGGGTGTCCCAGGCGCGCAGGAACGATTCGGCGATATAAGCGGCATCTACCAGGTTCTGTCCGGCCTTACCCCAGCACAGATAGTCGGGCGAAGCAGGATCAACAGCGTTCTTATACGAGGCTAATGCCCACTCGCGCAGTTGGTGGCGCTGCTGGCTCTCAGCGGTATTGTCGTCGGGTAGTGCAAGCCAAGGGGCTACACCAGCCATCAGGCGTCCGAAGGTTTCCATATATACCACCGAGCGGTCGCGGTTATCAAACGAGGGCGAGAACTCTGTCTTCATGTTCTTCTGCAGCTCGCCCTTGGCCATATTCTCCAATACGGGCTGGGCCATCTTGTAGGCTAACGAGCACCAGTACTGACGGTCGGTTTGTTCTGGCGTTTTTGTCTTTTTGGCTTGCGTTGGTATTACTAGCATCAGGGCTAATACCAACAAGGTTGTTGTTCGTTTCATTTGATGTCTGTTATTAGTGGATTCTTGATATTGTTCAGATAGTTGTCGGCCAAAAGCTGCCACTCGGCCATCGTCTTCACGTCGTTGCTGCTCCAGGCTGAGCCGAAATAATAGGTATAGGGCTTGCCATTATAATGGCGCACAATGCCCAAGGCGTGGTTCTTGTTGCCGTTAAGTCGGGTGGTTTCATCCACACCGTTAGGGAACAAGGTACCCACGTAAATCTGCGACTGGTTTACTTTTGGGTTATCGGTGGGGTCGGCATACAGCACATAGTCTTTGCCAAGCGCTAACTCACCCTCGCCATTCAGCACCACACCTGTAGCCCAGGCGGTTTTCTGTTTCATAGCGTCGTACCATACGGTTATCTTGTTGTAATGCGAACCGCGATCCAGACTCACCAGTCGGTGCTCTGTTGCGCCATCGTTATTGGAATGATAGGTCAGCTCTACGGTGAAACGCAGCGGACCGTTGTCCAATATCTTGTAGTCCTTAAAGCAATAAGGATAAACCAGTTCGCCATTCTTCATCAGTGCAGGTGCGCCGCAACCTAAACTCGGACCAACAGAGTAAACATCCATTCCCTCACCATGGTCGTGGTGGAACGATGTGGCCAGGTAGATCTCGTTAGCTTCCTTGGGCTTGCCGGCTCTTTTCAGCGAGTCGCGTTGTCCCACACCCCACAGGTGCATCTTATAACGTTTCTCTAAAACCAGTTCCTGGGTACTTTTGGTCCATACGTCGGTACCGAACGATTTCTCACCGCTACGCTGCAGGGCTGGACCGTACATGCGATAGATGCCCAGATCGTTCTCCCAGGTCATATCGTCGGCACGTTCGGGGAACAATCTTCCATAAACATACGATTTCATCGCAGCAGGCTGTCCTTTCTCGATGGTGAATACAGCTTTGCTGTGGGGCTGAACTGACACATACATCAGTAGCTTGCCATCGTACGATAGCTGGTAAGCCTGCTCCTGGCCGAAGCCGTTCTTAATCACGAATGTCTCGCCTGAGGTTAAGCCTAATCGGTTAGATACCGTCTGTAAGTCGGCTTCTACTACCTCCTGACGTTGGTAGTCGCTTGGGTTGGTTACCGTAAGGGTTGTTTGCTGGGCACTGACCCCTTTGGTCAGTGCACCCAGCAAAACTATAGTAAGTAGTAGTCTAATCATTTGATACTATATTTGATTTGTTGCTTAGTTTTTGCCGATTTCACCGTTAGTACAATGCGGTACATCTCTTTTCCCCACATGCCTTGCAGCAGCGGGTCGAGTTGGTTGCTGATATCCTCGATAACTGCTTCCAGTTGGTTGGCGTTGTAGCTGATGTGCTTCAGCGCATCGCGGTTGGTGGTCATCAGCATCAATCGGGTAGGAGCTTTGTAGGCATCCAGCTCAAAGTCCTCGGTTACCGATACACCCGATTTAGTGGCAGTAACGGTGCGTTTCCACGATTTTACTGCAGCCTCTTTGGGATAGGCTCCAGCAATGTCTAGTGTCAGTTTTCCGTTCTGGTGACTTACCACCTTGGCGCCGAACGCCTTTCCGTCCTGCTGGTCGGTACCGTTGATCTGTGGCAGATTATGATAGCCCGACTGCATGGTCCATATCTCGTAGCGACTGTTGCTGAAGGTCTTGGCGGTATATTCGCCCACGCCTGGATCAATCAGCAGCGGTTCGCCATCAACATATACTAAGAACGAGCCCACGTCGTTGTGATTGTGGCTCTCGCCGTTATGTCCGCCCTTAAAGGCCGTAAAATGGCCACCACGGCGCGCAGTCATAATCTGTAGGTTAGGTAACCACGCATCCTTAATGAGTGGCTCCTGAGGCTTTTCTGCGATGAAATCGCGAATATTTCGTAAGAAGAACAGCTCGCGCCCCAGTGTTGGGAAGTTGCCGCTCTTATCGTAAAGCTTGGCAGGCTGGGTCAGCACTTGCTTGGTTCGGCCTAAGTAAGCGCCAAACTCGCGCATGGTTTTATCGTTCAGCCAGTAACCGAATGGATACACGATGTTTACCTGTTGCACAGCCTTGTTCTCGTGTGCATCGGCAAAGTTCACACAGTAATCATGCCCGATATAGGTCTTATAGCTGTAAGCAGCCATTTTTCTGATTTTTTCGGCCTGCGCATCGAAATGTGAGGCATCGGGCAGTAATCTCAGTACCTCGAACATCGAGGCTGCGGCGCGGTCCCAATAGCCAGGGCCCTCATCGCAACCGCCATCCTCGGGGTAGGCATCGATAAACGCATGGGTGGCCTTTTCTATTTGGGCGATGGCTTCGGCTTTGCGGGCCTCGTCCTTCTCACAGATCAGCACACAGGCCAGCCAGTTGCTGCAGATCCATGGGTTCCAGTTCATGCCTGCTGTCTTCCACCAGTAGTTGTTGGCTACGGCAGGTTTCAGGATACGCTGTTCTACCTCTCGGTCGATACGTTGACAGATATCGGGCGAGAAGGCATCCAACTGCTTCTCCAGCATATAGCGTGTCCATACAATCAAACTGGCTGTCTCGGCATTAAACAAGTCAACCTCCTGTATCTCCTGCAGGGGGATGCGTTTGCCATAGTGGGCGGGGATGCCCCACCAGGTTTCTTCGCAAAAACTGCCTATTCCATCTATGATATCGTTCATAAACCGGCCCTTGCCCTCTACAATCTCGGCCATCACGAGGGCTGCCAGGTGGCGGCGCTTCTCAAAACAGATACCCTCGTAGTTTACGCGGTTACCGGTTATCTTGTTCTCAGCAAAAACAGTCCAGGGCAAAGCCGTCCACGCTTTGCCCAGATACTGTTCGCCATATACGGTATAGCTCTGCTTCATCTCCTGAGGGATGGAGTCGCGCCAGAACGCATCCTCTGCCTGCGGTAACAGGTTGGCTATACCGAGTGCTATTGTTAATAACAGATTCATCGGCCAATGTATTTCACGTATTCACATGCGGCCAGCAGGAAGGCACCAACACCAAAGTTGGCCTGCGAGTTGGCATCTACTGTCTGTCCGGGAATAGCGCGCTCGCCGATGGGTTGTACGTAACCCACCTTACCGTCCTTCTGCAGGGCGATGGTGGTGAGATAGTTCCACGCCTTATCGATGGTGGGGGCAAACTCCTTCTTCGACAGATAACCGTGATTAACGCCCCACAACAGGCCGTAGCAGAAGAAGGCGGTACCGCTGGTTTCATAGCCAGGCGCCTGCTCTGGGTCCATCATCGAGCGGGTCCAGTGGCCCTGTGGCTGCTGCAGCTTTTTCACGCCGCGTGCCAGGTTCACGTACTTCTCTACAAAGAACGGCTGACGGACGTAAGTCTCGGGCATATCCTGTAACACCTTGGCCAGTCCGGCCAGCACCCAGCCATCGCCACGCGCCCAGAAATCCTTCTTGCCCTTAGCGGTTTTATGCTTTGGGTAGATGTATTTGCCATCACGGAAGTACAGTCCAGTCTCCTTATCGAGCATGATACTATCGCTGTAGCAGATGTTTTCGTAGAGTTTGCGCAGATACTTGGTATCGCCGGTCAGCTTGTACATCTTGGTGAGTGTAGGCATCACCATGTAGAGTGCGTCGGCCCACCACCAGTAGTCGTTGGCTTTCGAGTCGGCCTCATAGCCCATCACCTCCTTGGCGCGTGCTATCTTCTTCTCGTCGGGTTGCAGGTTGTACAAGTCGATGTACGTCTGGAAGCAGATCTGCCAGTCGCCAAACAGTACATAGTCCTGTCCCTCACCGTAGTTCTTGTATTTCCAGTTGGCGGGGTTGGGTTCGGTGGCACCTTTCCACTGGTTGTGTTCCGCCCAGCGAATGCTGTAGTTCAGCATCTGCTCATCCTGCAGCAACTTGTACACCTCCATATTACCCGTATGGTAGGCGGCGTTGTCCCAGAAAGAGCGCACCTCGGCCGGATTATTGGTCTGCCAGTAGGTGTTAACCAAGCGTATCATGTCCTTTACCTCGTCGGTAGTCCATCGCTTGGCCTGAACCATCATGGTGCTCAGCAAACATGCCAATAATAATAGTTTTCTCATAGAGTTTGTTGTTTGGTTTGTTTTAAAAGGGGCAGCCCAATGTGTTATAGGCCGCCCCTCCACCTTAGAAATACTAACAAATTACCTTAATATATGTATGAACAATCTTTTGTCGGCTTAGTAGCCAGGATTCTGCTGCAGGTCAGCATCCTTGTTCAGCTGAATCTCTGACAGAGGAATAGGCAGCAGGGTGTGCTTAGAAGCATCGAAACCGGTAATCTTCTTACTGTCGGTTCCCTCAGCCCACTTATCCATAATCATCTTTACGCGCTCAGCCAACTTACCAGTACGGCACAGGGTGTAACGACGGTTCTCCTCGCCTACCATCTCACGGATACGCTCGTCGAGCAGGAAGTCGATAGTCATCTGTGCAGCAGTAACCTTACCAGCGTTGGCGTTACCAGTCTCAGTACGATAGGTCTTGAAAGCACGGTCGCGCAGTACATTGATATCCTCGGCAGCACCGGTGGTATTACCCTGGTTGATACGAGCCTCGGCACGGAGCAGATAAGCTTCGGCGAAACGCATCAGAGGCCAGTCCTTAACCATCTCCCATCCGAAGTCGTCGGTTGGGTCGTAAGCACCCCACTTAGTTGGGTGAGGATACATCACAGCCAGTGTATCACCAGTCTTCCAGTAGATACGATCGCCAGTCTTGATGGTGATCTTGGTAGCACCTGGTGTGCCATCGTCAACACGGAAACCGTCCTTTACCGAGATCTCCTTGCTGATATTTGGCTTGTTGCAGTACAGGATACGACGGATGTTGTGGTTTGAGTTACGGATATCGCCATCCTCCCAGATACCATACTTCACGTAGTTGCTCAGACGCAGACGACCGTTGCCACGACCGCCGATAGAGTCGGCATTCTGCATAAAGTCGGTCAGCTTGTGGAAGGCAGCCACCCAGTTACGACGCTGCTGTGGGGCATTGATGATACCACCTGTTACGTCGCGGTTGTACTCCATCTGGAATACCCAGATACCCTCGGTGTTACCCTGTGAACGGCGCTGGTTACCCCAACGGAACATATCGCTGTAGTAGTCACCTGCATCAGAGAGGAACTTACCGTAGCGCTCCGAGATGAGCTTGTAGTTACCGCTGTTGATGGTAGCTGTAACGGCAGCCTCGGCCTCGGCATATTTGCCCATGCGGTTGAAAGCTTCACCAGCCAGGATACGGGCACAGTCCTTGTTGATACGGTTCTGTGTCTTGGTCTTACCTACCTCAGGCAGGTTAGCAATAGCATCGTTCAGGTCGGCAAAAATCACAGCGTCGATCTCTGAAACGGCGTTACGTGTAAAGTCGGTACGTGGCTCAGCCTTGCTCTCGGTAAGCAGGGGCACAGGTCCCCACAGTGTTACCAGCAGGTTGTAAGCATATGCACGGAAGAACTCAGCCTCACCTTTGGCAGCAGCATCAACATTCTCGGTGTTGATAATGATGTTTGCACTGTTAATCATGCTGTAAAGCGATGTCCACAGCTTGCTTACACCACTGTTCTCGGCATTCAGTGAACCATACTGATAGAAAGGCACCTCAACACCCTGAGTGTCGCCAGGAGCACCTACATCGGTACCATCCTGCCAGCAGCCTACGAATCCCTGCTGATCGCTCCATCCCCAGAGGTCGGCAAACTTTTGGTGCAAGCCGATAACCTTAGCCTCGACGTCAGTCACGTCGGTGCCGTATGATGAGTACATCTTCTCATCCAAGTAGCTGTCGCTGCATGAGGTCAGAGTCAGTGCGCTGACAGCCAGTGCTGAATATATAATATTTC
>Ga0310690_10008025_pt1 | contig 13472 bp, 13 predicted proteins | sample AusTroGonzalo_MG_2_FD_207661 | JGI IMG/M metagenome (GOLD analysis project Ga0310690, IMG submission 207661) | Bovine rumen microbial communities from tropical cattle in Woodstock, Queensland, Australia - Gonzalo_04 (v2) (version 2) | ecosystem: Host-associated > Mammals > Digestive system >... | reverse complement strand
TTCCCGTATTAATTTGTCCAAACAGGTGGTAAGCGAAGTAGGACGTTTTTTTGGCAACCAAGTCTACAAAACGCCCATTCCGCGTAACATTCGCTTGGCAGAAGCTCCCAGTTTTGGACAATCCATTTTTGATTATGACCCGGCATGCCGCGGAGCCAGTGCCTACATTCAACTGGCTATTGAATTTTTGGTTCGCCGCGGGGCGGATGCCAAACAATACCAAGATTTTAAGATGACCGGCGGTGCGCCGATTAACTACGACTTCGGAGGCTGATTTTTATGACCAGACAAGCTTTAGGCAAAGGGTTAGATGCTTTAATCAAACAAACGCAGGAAATTTCCAATATGACGACGGATGAGCTCGCGCAGACGCCCCCGCAAGAAGGAGTTTTTGTAAGTAAAATCGCCGTTAATAAAATCGTTCCCAACCGTTTTCAGCCGCGTCGTGTTTTTGACGAAGAAAAATTACAGGAGCTCGCGCAATCCATTAAAGAACACGGACTGACGCAACCAATTGTAGTGGTGTATGATGCGGGATTAGATAAATACGAAATTGTCGTCGGAGAACGGCGTTTCCGTGCGACGCAAATGGCGGGAATTGAGGAAATTGACGCGATTGTACACAAACACTTGGGCGACCAAGAAATGTGTGCGTTGGCGCTGATTGAAAATATACAACGCGAAGATTTAAACCCCATTGAAACGGCGCTCGGCTACCGCAATTTGATGAGCAAATTTTCCATTACACAGAGCAATTTGGCCAGCTATTGCGGCAAATCCAAAGCGGCGGTCTCTAACGCACTGCGTTTATTGGAATTAGAGCCGGAAATTCAAGAAGCATTGCAGAACGGCACCATTACCGAAGGCCACGGCCGCGCGCTGTTAATGGTAGCCAATCCCACCCAGCGCGAGGCACTGTTCAAAAAGATGGCGGCAAGCAAAATGTCGGTGCGTCAGGCGGAAGATGCCGCCCGCGCGCTATTGTTGCCGTCTAAAAAAGCCGGAAAAGGGCCTAAATCGGCCGAAGTAGCCAGTTTTGAGAGCGAGTTGCAATTGGCACTGGGAACGAAAGTAGAAGTGAAATACGGGCGGAATATGAAGAAAGGAACGTTGGTGATTCACTACCACTCGCTAGAAGAATTGGACAACATAGCAAGCCGTCTGAAAAACAAGATGTTATAATTTGATAACGACGGGGGCGAAGTTTTATAAATCACAAAAAACGTGGACAAAAAAGTCCACGTTTTTGCATGCTGGCCTTAAAATTCGTAATAGCCGTCGTGCCCTTCAATGGGTTTCCCCCCGAGTGATTTGCAAAAAGATTCGTTATCAGAACAATATCTTTTCCCATCGGGAAAATCTGGGTCATCCGGTTGGTAAATAATTATCATGGGAATCGGGTCTTTCCAGTTGGCTTGACAATAGACATACCCGGTAACTTCTTCATTGGCGAAACAATACCACAAATTATTTTGTCCCTCATTTCCATTCACTCCTACCGTCCAATCACTCGGCCACGAAACGCCGAGTTCGTCAGCAGTAGGACGATTCTCATCAGCATTGGCATAACTCCCATTTTCCAATTTATAAAGCGCGAGCGCATCCACCCAGCGGCGCATTAAAGGGAGCATCGTGGCCACGCGCGCTTTGTCCACCGCTTTATTGTATTGCGGCAACGCAACTCCGGCCAAAATACCGATAATTAGCACAACGACCAATAATTCAATGAGGGTAAACCCTCGTCTCTTTTCATTCATAATTTCTCCTTTTGATTGTCCGTATTTGGAGTATACAGAAAACGGCCGATACCGTTGGATTCATACGAGTTAACCCAAAGATAACAGCCGTAGTTTGCCGTTCTTGCGAACGGCAAACATTCGGCACTGCACCACCGAGGGATCAGCTCGGTCATGCAGTGCCTTAACGACTATTTTTGGACTCGTATGAGTTTTCGGTTTTCCGGAAACAAATTACAGACTCTCTCTGTAATTCCAAAAACAGATTAAATTTTTAGTTCGTCCACTTGCGCGCGGACAAAAAATCACTCCTTTACGACAATTTATTATAAGAAAAAATGATACCAGGTGCAAGCGGTTTTCACCCAAAAAACGCCCCATGAGGTTTTCTTCTGGGGCGTGTGAATTTACGAAATAGAGTATTTGCGTTATTTCTTCTCGTAAAAGTCGCGAATGGCGTCGCAAACGCGGCCGACTTGTTCCTGTGTAATTTCCGGGAACATCGGAATAGAAAGCACTTCTTTGGCGGCTTTTTCCGCTTGCGGGTAATCCTCGGCTTTAAAGCCCAGGTGTGCGTACGCCGGTTGTTTGTACAGCGGCACCGGGTAATACACCGCCGAGCTGATGCCTTTCTCTTTCAAATATGCCTGCAATTCGTCGCGGCGTTCGCAACGAATGGTGTAGACGTAGTACGATTGCGAATAGCCGGCCGGGGGGGTGGGGGGTAAAACCACCGGCACGCCGGAAAGTCCTTCTTCATACCACGCGGCGGCTTTGCGGCGTTTTTCGGTCCATTCCTCTAAATGCGGCAGTTTCACGCGCAAAATAGCGGCTTGAATTTCGTCCATGCGCAAGGTGGACCCTTCCAAATCGTATTCATATGCTTTGCCCAGTGCGCGCCCGCTGTGGCGTAGCGACCGGCACCGCGCGGCGATTTCGTCGTCGTTGGTGGTAATACATCCCGCGTCACCGCAGGCCCCTAAATTTTTGCTCGGGTAAAAGCTAAAGCACCCCGCATCACCAATGCCGCCCACCATCACACCGTCGGCAGTAGCAAGGTGCGCCTGTGCGCAGTCCTCAATCACTTTTAAGCCGTGTTCGTTGGCCAGGTGCATAATCGCATCCATGTTGGCCGGGTAGCCGTACAAGTGAACGGGCAAAATGGCTTTGGTGTTTTTGGTAATTTTGCGTTCCACGTCGGCAACGTCAATGTTATAAGTAACGGGGTCAATGTCGGCAAAGACAAACTTGGCTCCGGTCAGCGAAACAGAGGACGTGGTGGCAATAAACGTAAACGGTGTGGTAATTACTTCGTCGCCCGGGCCGATTCCGGCGGCTTTGAGCGCAATTTGAATCGCACTCGCGCCCGACGAGCAAGAGATACAATGTTTCACGCCGATAGTTTTGGCAAATTCGGTTTCAAATTGTTCGGTTTGCGGCCCTAAAAGCCAGTGCATGGAATTGAGCGCCTCGGTGGTGGCAGCGTTGATTTGTTGTTTTAAAGAGTCGTGTTGTTCTTTGAGGTTAAACAGCGGTATCGGTTTTAGTTCGTCTGTCATAAGTTCTCCTGATTATTTATACAAACTGTACACTTGCGGCATTTCCAGTAATTCTTTCGTAATTTTTTGAAACTCTGCGTTTGTGAAAGAAACCATAATGCGTACCTGAAATTGATTGTCTTGTTTGGTTACTTCCTGTTTAAGAATGGCGGCGTGTTGTTTTTCCAACGTTTGGTCAATTTTTTCAACGGTGGTCCATTTGGGTTCGCAAGTAATGTGCAAAATGTCGTAGTGGCGGAAATTTTCCACAAAGTGAATGGTCCTGCGCGCGCCGAGCTGAAAAATCAAAATAGCGGCAGAGGTAAGCATAGCTAACACATATTGGCCGTATCCTACCGCCATCCCGATAGCGGCCACCAACCACACGCCGGCGGCAGTCGTCAAGCCCGAGATTTTGTTGCCGTCGCGCAGAATAGAACCTGCGCCGATAAAACCCACGCCGGTAACGACTTGCGCGGCAATACGGCCCGGATCGCCCCCGGCCATGCCCATATATTCGGACAGAATCGTAAACAACATAGCTCCCACGCAGATCAGACTGTTGGTAGCATATCCGGCGGGTTTATCGTGGTACTGGCGCTCCATACCCAGCGCACCGCCCAAGACGATAGATAAAAAAATTTTAATGAGCATTTCTTCCATATATTTATGATACAATACGCACGGGCGAAAAATCAAACGTTGCAAAAAATTAAGGGAATTTGTTTAATCAAATTCCGCCCCGTAAAGGGGCGGAAAGTTAGTCCATATACACGTCAAAAGTCAGCCAATCGGGGAAAAATAACGGGCTTTTCCCAACGAGTTGTTCATACGCTTTGTGCTGTTGCTGGTAATTTTCAAAAGCTTCTTGGTTGCGGATGTGGTTTTTGTACCAGTTTGCCATTGCCTTCCCATCGTAGCGGCGGAAATGCGGTTTAGAAAAATCAAGCTTTAATTCGGGAATGTCTGATAAATCTTCCGCCCCTTTGCCGTCATCAAAAGTTTGGATCTTCGCGGAATCTTTCACGTTGGGGGTAAACTTCTCTTGGAGTTCTTCCCGCTTATCGTAATGTTGTTGTTCTTCGGTGGAGATCTCTTCATTGCTGTTGAGCGAAATGATAACGGCATTTTTCGGGTTGAGCATTAAAGGGACGGAATTTTTGGAGCCGGCAAAACGCAAGTGCGCGCTTCCGGCATAGACCACAATAATGTCGTAGAAATCCTTGATGACTTTAATATACGTTCCCCATTGGCGGTTGCGTAATTCCACCCCATATTCATTGCTATACAAGAAGTATTGGAACGCCGCCAACGCTTGGCGGGAGTCGTTGAAATCCATGCCGAGTTCATCACTAAAAGTTTTGATGCGTTTATCTTTTTTATCAAAAGCCACCCATTGGGGCCCTACTTTGGAATGGGAATTACCCTGTTTGTCTATGTGATAACTCATTTCGTCCAATGCTAAAATGTCAATGTTCAGCCGGTCTGCGGCTTCTTCCAAATCGGCATATTGCGGATACGTGATAATGTTTTCGTTTTCTTCATCCGCAAAACGGATGGGCCAAACGTAGGTATCTTTGGCCACGGAAAATTCGTTGGCGAGCAAAATTTTAGCGTTGGGATTTTTTTTGTGGAGAATTTCTAAAATTTTGACCGTATGTTTTACCAGGTTATACTGGTCGTGGCTGCTTGTTTCGCTGATGAAAATGTATTTTTTACCTTGCAAATCGGTGGCATAATCGGGCGTGCCCTGAAACATGAGTTGCGGGCGTCCTTTGAAGTAAAAGGCACTGTGGAAAGATTCGTCTTCCTGGTCTTTAATGTGTTGTGCTTGGCTGTCTTTTTGTTTCAGCACTTGTGCTCTTTGCAAAAAAGTGTCCAAGTTAATGACAGGTTTTTGGCCGAATTGGTTTTTTTCCAAAATAGCTTGCAAGGCCAAGCGGATTTGTTGTTTGGTATCGTCGGTTTTGGCGACGGGGCCGGCGGATTGATTGGCCGGTTTCTCGTCTATTTTTGCAGACAAAGCGTCCATAATTGCTTGCTGCGAAGGAGCAGCCGCATAAACGCAAAAGGGGCTTAAAACAAACAATAGAAATAAATTAAATTTTTTCATATACCCTTATTATACAGGTTTTTTTCAAAAAAACAAAAATCCGCCGCAAATTTTTGATTCGCGGCGGATTCCGTATAGCTCTTAAGAATGAATTTTAGAAACGGCAACCGAGTTTGAGCATTACTAAATAGTGATGATAGCGGCTTTTGCCAAACTCTTTTTTAAGTTCATCCGCTGCTTCAATCAGGTAGTAACGTCCTTCCACACCGAAGATAAGGGTTTCATCCAAATCAAATTCCAACCCCGCCCCCAGCATTTGCGCCAAGTCGGTGCCGTCGGTGGTAACGTGGGTGCCGTCGCTGTTTTTCAAGCGGGCAAACGTATGGCCGATACCGATACCAAACGGAATATATAAGCGCGTCGCTTGCGAGGGGAAAAAGCTAAAGCGCCCGGTTACGAGTCCGGTAGCAACCCCGGTGCGGTAGTAGGACTTTGCCGCATCCTTTTCGCCGTCGCCGAGTTGGGCATAGTTACCGTCTAACCCTACACCGAAGAACGAGACAATGTTGCGGGTAAATCCGATTCCGGCCGTCCAACCGGTGCCGCCGAGGTCTTTGCCTTGGGTTTCCCAGTTATTTTGGGGAAGCACCATACCGCCGTAAAATTCTACGCGGGTTGTGTTCTTACGAAGGCCATATTCTTGCAAGCCGTAATAGTCTTGCGCAATGGCGGGGACTGCTATAAACAACGCACACATCAGTAATAATTTTTTCATAAGGCTCCTTACAACTAGTTTCCACTATATTGTAAAAATTTTCCGTGCGTTTGACAACTGGTTTTCTGCTGCGCGGTAATCGTTATGGTGCTAAAAATTATATAATAGCAGTATGAAGAAATTTTTTGTTTTGATTAGTTGCGTAGTGATGTGGCTGGCCGGCTGTACGCCAACAACGGTAATTAGTCCTTCCTACAACTTTGACCAAATGAACCGCATCGGCATTCTGTCTTTTTCGTCGCCGGGGGTTGAGTTGCAGGGTGTGGAAAATTTGTTTGCCAAATATTTTATTCGCAGTGGTTTTAAGGTGGTGGAACGTGCCCGGTTGGAAAGTGTCTTGGCGGAGCATGGCTTGTCGGTAACCGGGTATTTGTCGCCGGAAACAACGCGCGAAATCGGCCAAATTTTGGGCGTAGACACCTTGTTACTCGGCGAGGTCAGCTCGTACACGCCCGCCCGTACGGAATTAACCACCGTTACCAGCCGGCGCAGTGAATCAAAACCCGTTTACACGCAAGATGTCATGGTCCTGCCGGACGGAACGACCGTAAACCACGTACGCAATACCGGCACGCAGGTTTCGCACACGACCGAGGTCCGGCCCACGTCCTATACCATCAATGCCCAAGTGGGTGTGATTGCCAAGTTGGTAGATGTGCAAACCGGCGAAGTGGTGTGGATTGGGTCGTTGGAAAGTTCTTCTTCCCGCGCATTGGACGCGGCGGAAGATATCGCGCGGCGGCTGGTGAAAAGTTTTACCAAAGAGTTAGCCAAAGTGCAGGAGAAAAAATGAACACGCTGTCCGGTTCGTTTTCCAAATCGGTATTGTCCGGTGCGGTAAATGCTTTTTTCGGACTGGTCAAAATAACCTTTATTTTATTGGTACTGGTAGTTGGGACGCTCGTATTGGCGCAAAGCTCGGTGGCTCCCGTAAGCGTACAATGGCTTACGTCGGTAGCAATGAAACGGACTATTTCTGTTTTAAGGCCGGTGCGCCCGTATTTTCCGGCACCGTACCCGGTAGAAGTTGAAACTCATTAAACAAAGAGGCATGTTATGTTAGATATTAAACAAATCGTTGCAAATCCCGAAGAAGTAAAAAAGCGCTTGTCTTTACGCAAACCGGAACTGGCCGGACAAATTGACGAAGTGCTTTGCAAATATACCGCATATAAAACCGTTTTGGCTAAAGTGGAAGAATTGCGCGCCAAACGCAACGAGATGTCCAAATCTATCGGCAAAATCAAAAAAGAACAAGGCGACGAGGCCGCCAAAGTTGCCATGGCCGAAGTAAACCAGCTCAAAGAGGAAATGAGCGCGAAAGAAAGCGAAATGGAACCGCTGAAAAAGGAAATTGACGACCTGTTGTTATCCATCCCCAATTTGCCCAACGAAAAAATCCCCGTCGGCACGAGCGACGCCGACAACCCGGAAGTAATCCCTTGCACAATTCCCTTGCCGCAGTTTGATTTTAAACCGCTGGACCACCAAGCCGTCGGCGAAAAACTGGGAATTTTGGATTTCCAGGCCGCGGCGGCATTGTCCGGCAGCCGCTTTGCCCTTTTCAAAGGCGACGGCGCGCGTTTGGAACGTGCGATTATTGCGTTTATGCTGGATTTGCACGCGCAAAAAGGGTATACCGAAATTATGCCCCCGGTGATTGTTAACGAGAATATTTTAATCGGTACCGGACAACTGCCCAAATTCCGCGAAGATATGTATGAACTCTTGGGCGAGCCGAAACAATTTTTAATTTCCACCGCGGAAATCCCGCTTACCAACTTAAACCGCGTGCGCGTGGTGCCGGAAGCGGAACTGCCGGTAAAACTGACGGCTTATTCGCCGTGTTTCCGCCGCGAGTCGGGTGCGTATGGCAAAGATACGCGCGGGCTCATCCGCAACCACCAATTTGATAAAGTGGAACTTGTCATGCTTTCCAAACCGGAAAATTCGTACGAGATGTTAGAGCAAATGGTGGCTGACGCGCAAGATGTGCTCAAAAAATTGGAAATTCCGTATCATGTGGTGGAACTTTGCAGCGGCGATATTGGTTTTTCGTCGGCCAAGACGTACGACATTGAAGTGTGGATGCCCAGCGAAAATAAATTCCGCGAAATTTCTTCATGCTCCAACTGCTTGGATTTCCAGGCGCGCCGCATGGGACTACGTTTCAAAAACAGTTTGGGCAAACAGGAATATGTCCACACGCTTAACGGCAGCGGTTTGGCCGTCGGGCGCACGTTTGCCGCCATTTTGGAAAACTTCCAACAGGCCGACGGCTCTGTCCTCATTCCCAAAGCGTTGCGGCCGTATTTCGGCAAAGATAAAATTGAGGCCAAAAACTAATGAAATGGGGGCGTATCCTGCTGGCGGTGCTATGGTTGGTGTGCTCAACCGGGCCCTCGCGTGCAGAGGTGAAACTCCCGCCGGACATTATGGTTTACGCCACCGAGGGCGTTAACGGTGTGTATAGTTTGGATTTTACCACCGCCCAGCAAAGCATTCAACATGTTTTTGATGAAGTTCCGGATCATCCGTTTGCACACTTGGGAAACGCCATGATTGCGTGGAGCCGCTACGAGTACGAATTTGAAACAAGCGACGATAAACAACGCAAAGTATTTGAAAAAATTTTGGACCAATCCATCAAAGGTGCCGAGCGTTTTAAGAAAAAAAATCCCAATGACCCCAATGCCTATATGGGGATTGGTGCGCTCTACGGCTTGCGTGCGTTATTTGCCATGCGCAACCGTAGTTGGGTAACGGCCTATTTTTCGGGCCGAAAAGCCATTAAAAATTTGGAATATTCCTTGGAGTTGGACCCCACGTATTACGACGCTTATTTCGGCTTAGGCATTTACCAATATTTTGCCGGAACGTTGCCGTCGGTGGTAAAAGTGTTGGCCAAAATCGTCGCCATCAAAGGCGACCCGGACCAAGGCGTTGCGCAACTTCATCTGGCACGCGAAAAAGCCACTTTCACCAGCGACAGCGCGAAACTCATTTTAATTGAAGTGCAAAACACACGCGGCAGTAAATTTTACGACCCGCAAAAATCACTGGAGTTTATTCGTGAACTGCGCGCCAAATTCCCCAACAATCCGCTGATGCGTTACGTGGAAGTAATCTGCCTCTACGAAACGGGACAATACGACCAAGTAACCGCGCAGGCCAACGAGTTTTTGCGGTTAATCGGCACCGACCCTTTTTACAAAGAGATTTACATTTCACGCGCCTACACCGCACTCGGTACGGTGCAAATGGCGCAAGGAAATTTTGACAAGGCGCGCATTCTTTTTGAAAACGGACGGATTGCCGTAAATAACCAAGAGCCGAGCCGTTGGGGCGTATGGAACGAACTTCGCTTGGGGCAAGTGTACGATTTACTCGGCGAGCGAAAAAAAGCAATCGCACAGTATAAATATGTGCTATCATTTAAGGACAAGTGGGGATTTGACGAGCAAGCCAAAGCACTGCTCAAAAATCCCTATGTAGTACCCGCGGGCGGGGTCGGCCCCCTTCCGCCAAAAGCAGAATAAACATGGAGGAATAAAAAGGATGAAAAAAGGAATACTGGTTGTGTTAGGTGTGTTGTTTTTTGCCCCTGCTGTGTTTGCCGACGGTTGGGGTGTGGGCGTCAAATTAGGTGCCGGAGCCAATGATCCCAAAACCATCAAAAATATTTATGATAATTCGGGCGCTACTTCCAGCGAAAAGGACGAAAATCCGGTTTTCGGCGGAGTGGAAGCTTTGTATGAGTGGGATTTGAACGACGAAACCAATAAAATCGGTGTCAAAATCGGCATAGACGCTTACGGCGAAAACGAAGTAGAAATCAAATCTCCGGTTTATTGGGACGTTACGGAAAGCACCACCGCGGTTCCGGTAACCGTTTACTACAAACGCGACAACGGCATTAAAAACTGGAGCTTTTACGGCGGTGCAGGTGCCACCTACATCTATTCCGAATTGGAAAGCAAAGGGTTTGTCAATGATAAAACGCACAAGGATAAATGCTTCCCGCATGTTGCGTTAGGTGCCGAATACCGCTTTACGCAGTTATTCGCTTTAGGATTAGATGCGCGCTACAACTTTTCCGCCAAAGTGAAAAAAGACGGCGGTGTGTTGTCCGACCGCACCGGCTTCGGCGCTGCGATTACCGGCCGTTTCTATTTCTAATTTAGTTTAGAAATAATAAAACCCCGCTCCAACGAGCGGGGTTTTTCTTTGCGTAAAACTTATTTTTTCTTTTGGTTTTTTAAGGCCAAATAACCCATTAAGCGGTAAATCAGCTTGGCGGTGTTAAACTCCGTAATGGTGTCGGCACTGCGTTTGCACGCTTCCACCACGTCTACCGCTACAATTTTTTTACGCTTGATGACTTCGCGGAATAAATCCAACGCTTCATACCACATAAACCCGCCGGGTTGCGGCGTGCCCGTGGCCGGAATGACCGACGGATCAAAACCGTCTACATCAATGGTGATATATACCGTGTCCGTCAGTTTTTTAAGCACTTGTGGGATGAGTTTTTTAATGTCGCGGTTTTCGTGCATTAAAAAAGTGGTTACTTTGCCGGCGTTGCAGTATTGTTTTTCTTCGCTGGCCACACTGCGTATGCCCACTTGTACCACTTTTACTTGGCGCGAGGCCGGGTATAACGCGCACGCGTGCGACTTGGGTGTTCCTTCAAAGGTTTCGCGCAAATCGGCGTGGGCGTCAAAGTGCAAAATGCTCAAATTTTTATATTTTTCAATATAAGGTTGTGCAAGGGCTTGCGTAACGGTATGTTCGCCGCCGATATAAAACGGAACGGCGTCGTATTGCATTAAATTGCGTACCGTTTTATCAATATTTTTGAAAACAGTATTGGTAGAACCTTTGCAGTTGATGGCCGGTTGTGTGTTAATGCCCAGCTCCCATGTTTCCGTCTTGGTTTCTTCGTCCCAAAGTTCAATTTGGGTGGACGCCTCAATGACGGCGGCGGGGCCTTTGGCGGTACCGTGCCCGTAGCAGACCGTTTTTTCAAACGGCACCGGCACGACCGCGAATTTACAAAGGGGCAGAGAGCTGTATTTGCTCTCTAGCCCCATAAACTTATCGGTTTGTACGTTTTCTTCGCTCACAACAAGTCCGTTCTGATTAGCTGGCAAACACCGCAGCGGCTACCACGGTGGTCCACATGCCGTCTACACAAATCGCCGATTGGGTAACGTTGGTGGTGCGGACAATTTTACCACTCATTTTCCAAATTTCTTCTTTTTGGTCCCACGTGGTATCGTTGTCAAAATCAAGCCCCAATGTGGTGGAAAGCATTAACGCGGCCAAATCTTCGGCATAGTCGCCGGCGTGTTTATCGGTTTCGCCGAAGCTGTGATGCTCGGAAAGATAGCCGTGGAAATTTTTGCTGTCTTTCGGGATCGCTACACCGACGGACGCCGCAATCATACGGCGGTATTCGTTGCTGGTGTTTCTGCTGATAACGCAGTGCAGAATTTGGCCCGCACTTAATTTTTTAAGGCCTTTTTCCACCGGAATAATTTTGCAGCCGGGCGGGAAAATGCTGGACACGGGCACCAAGTTAAAGCTGGCAATCTTGGCGTCGCGCAACGCTTCTTCAAAGCTTGCGAGTTTTTCTTTATGTCTGCCGATTCCTTTGGTAAGGAATATCTCTTTAGGGACAAATGCTTCGTACATGTTTAGTTTTCCACAATTCCTTAAAATAAATTTGTGTACCCATATATTATAACAAATCGTGCCGTTTGTAAATCATTGTTTTTGACGTTTCCGGTCCGCTAGATTGCTTTTTTATTTTCCCCCGATAAATGCTATGATATGAGTATGACGAGAAAATTCATACTCATATCTTTTTTTGTACTTTTTGCTACGGGGGTGTTCGCTATGCCGAATATGTTTAACGAAAACGGAGTCCTTCATTTTGATTACAAAGCAGAGGACCTCGCCCCCACTGAAGCCGCCGCGCGCGTGCAACTGGAAAAAGAACTGGCCGATTTAATTGCCATCCCCAAAGAACAGCGTACGTTTGAAAATACCATTATGGGTTACGAGCGTGCCTTTGATCACTACGGCGACGCGCTGGGCATGAGCGGGTTTTTGTCCTACGTGTCCACCGACAAAAACTTCCGTGACGCGGTGCACGAACTGGAAATGAAAACCAGCCAATATATGATTGACGTTGCCACCCGCCGCGACGTTTATCAGGCCATCCGCGAATATACCGACACCAATCCGCAACTTGGACCGATAGAGGCAAAACTCGTCAAGGAAATGCTTATCGGCTTTAAAAACAGCGGTTTGGAACTGAACGACCAAGATTTGGAAACTTTCAAAAAACTCAATAAAGAAAAAGCCGAGTACGTTATCAAATTTGATAAAAACGTCCAGGAATATAAAGATCCGCTCCCTGTTACTAAAGAACAATTAAAAGGACTGGGCGAGGATTATATCGGCAAGTTGGAAAAAACAGCCGACGGGAAGTATTTAGTCACGCTGGACTATCCCGACTATGTGCCTTTTATGCTTAACGCCGACGACGAACAGGCCCGCAAAGAATTAGAATATAAATACAACCGCCGCGGCGGGCAAGAAAATGTGGAACTGTTGGAAAAAACAGTTACGCTTCGCCGCGAAGTGGCCCACTTGCTCGGCTATCCCACGCACGCCGATTTAAAGTTAGAAAAACGCATGGCCAAAAACCCAAAAAACGTGATGAAATTTCTAAAAGATTTGCAGAAGAAATTAAAACCGCTCGGCAAGCAGGAAGACAAACAGATGATTGCTTACAAAAATGAAAAGACCGGCAAAAAATCGCGCACGTTATATCCGTACGAATCGGGCTACTGGAGCAACAAATACCGCAAGGAAAATTTGGAGTTAGACAGCGAAAAAATCAAAGAGTATTTCCCGTCGCAAGTCGTCATTGACGGTATGCTTGATTTGTTTGGCGGTTTATTCGGCATTACGTTTGAGCCGGCCGATATTCCTACCTGGCACCCCGACGTAAAAGCGTTTGCTATTAAAGACACTGCCGACGGACATTTGATTGCTTATTTTTACATGGATTTGTACCCGCGCGAAGGCAAATATAAACACGCGGCGTGCTTTGACCTTGTCAACGGGGAAGAAAAAGAGGACGGCTCATGGCAAATCCCGTTTGTAGCGATTGTCGCCAACATGAATAAGCCGTCCGAAACGACGCCTTCGTTACTCAAACACAGCGAAGTGGAGACGTTGTTCCACGAGTTTGGACACGTGTTGCATAACGCACTTACCAAATCTAAATACGGCGCATTTTCCGGCACCAGTGTCAGCTGGGATTTTGTGGAAGCGCCGAGCCAACTGTTGGAACG
>Ga0310690_10008023_pt1 | contig 13473 bp, 13 predicted proteins | sample AusTroGonzalo_MG_2_FD_207661 | JGI IMG/M metagenome (GOLD analysis project Ga0310690, IMG submission 207661) | Bovine rumen microbial communities from tropical cattle in Woodstock, Queensland, Australia - Gonzalo_04 (v2) (version 2) | ecosystem: Host-associated > Mammals > Digestive system >... | reverse complement strand
CTGGCCGATGACTTCCGTTACAGCCTCCATCCGAAGCGCCCCGACACGGTTTTGGCCGATTTGGAACTGTCCCGCCCCTACTACCAGGTGTTCCGGGACCGCATGGGCGGCTTCACCCCCGGCCTCTCCATCCTGGACCTCCTCTTCAACGAAGGCCCCGACAGCATCCTCTGGCTGAAATCCCTGCCCCGGTAGCCCCCGCTCAGACAGGGGAAAACCCTACCGGACAGCCAGGACGTTGGGGACGGCGCGCTGGCCTTCGTGGTCGAAGCGACGGTTGTCGCAGGGGTGATTGAGGACGCCGGCCTGGCGGGTCCAGAGGGTGGAAGAGCCGCCGCCGTCCAGGTTCAGGGCATCCGTCAGACCCATCTCCAGGGCCAGGGAGGTCAGTTCTTCGATGGTCATGCCATCGGCCTTTCCGGGGGCACGTCCGTCCACCACCACCAGCCACAGGTAACCTTCCGCGTCCGTTCCCACCAGGGAGCGGGGATGCCGATAGTGGTAAAAGAGGTCCCATTCCGATATTCCTTCCCGGTAATCCATCACTTCCCCTTCATCCACGAGGATGGGGCCGCTGGTCATGACCTCCCACCAGCGCTCGCCCTCCGGCAGGACGGCGGTGGTATCCGAGGCGTCCACAGCCAGGCGGTCCGGGTTAATGAAAAGGCTGCCGTTGGTGCGGAACCGTTCTTCTTCCGCCGTACTTCCCACCACGGCGCCATTGTCTTTGATATAGGTCATAGGGGTGAGATCCTCCATGTTGAAGTAACTGCCGTTGATACCCGCTGTCGCCCTGCCGCGGAGGCAGAGGGCGCTGGTACTGTCGGCCGATTCCCCTTCTCCGGTAAGGATGTCCAGGCCATAAACGGCCTGGCTGATGCGGACGAAACTGACGGACTGGGGACTTCCGAACAGGCTGCCTTCCAGCGTGCCATAGAAGCCGGCAGCCTTTTGCGCCCGGGCGGGGGTGAGGGCTGCGCCCGTTTCCAGATCATAAAGGGACGATGCTCCTTTCAGGAACGGAGACACTTCCGTGCAGGACAGGCACAGGAGACAGGCCGCCAGGGCCGGGAGGAAAACAGATACTCGCATAGCAGTTGATTTTTGCAAATGTAGTAACTTCATTTGGCCGATTCAAATCTTTTTTGTACATTTGCAGCCGTGAATGAGATAGAGGACGTCGGTCCCCTATCTTTTTTATATAGGTGTTATGAACAAAGAGCAGATTATTCAGGCTGTGGAAGGCGCCGTGCAGGAGCGGGGCTGTTTCCTGGTGGACGTGACGGTCAGTGCCGCCAACGATGTGGAAATTGTCATCGAGAAGGAAGAAGGCACGGTGGACTGGGAAGACTGCGCGGCCATCGACAAGGTGGTTCACGAAGCTTTCAGCCAGGACGTGGAAGACTACGCCCTCACCGTTTCCTCCGCAGGGCTGGACCGCCCCTTCAAGGTGCTGCGCCAGTTCCGGAAGGCCATCGGCACAAAGGTGGACGTGAAGTTCCGGGGCGGAAAGCGCCTGGTGGCCACCCTGGCCGATGCTTCCGAAGACAGCATCACCCTGGAGTATGTTGCCCTGGAGGCCGTGGAAGGCAAAAAGAAGAAGGAAAAGGTGGAACGCAAGGACACCTGCCCCCTGGCCGATATCAATTCCGTGACACCTTATATTGAATTTAAATAAAAACAATATAACCAATGGCAAAAGAAAAAGAGAAAGAAGTAACCTTGATTGACGCATTCAAGGACTTCAAGGAAGAGAAGAGCATCGACCGCCCGGTGATGCTTGGCGTACTCAAGGACGTGTTCCTCACCCAGCTCGCCAAGACTTACGGCAGCGCCGACAACTTCGACGTAATCATCAACGTGGACAAGGGAGACTGCGAAATCTACCAGAACTTCGAGGTAGTGGAAGAAGTGGAAGACCCCGTTACCCAGATTACCCTGGAGGAAATCAAGGCGGAAACCGGAGATGACGACTACGAGATTGGAGACACCTTCGCCCGTAAGCTTTCCCTTTCCTCCTTCGGCCGCCGCGGTATCCTGAACATCCGGCAGAACCTGCAGGGCCGCATCATGGACATCGAGAAGGCCAACGTGTACAAGAAGTACTCCGAGCGCGTGGGAGAGATCTTCACCGGAGAGGTGTACCAGACCTGGAAGAACGAGGTTCTCATCCTGGACGAGGACGGCAACGAACTCCGCATGCCCAAGAGCGAGCAGATTCCCGGAGAGCGCTTCAAGAAGAGCGACTCCGTGCGCGCCATCATCAAGAGCGTGGAGATGAAGAACAACACCACGCCCTACATCGTGCTGTCCCGCACCACGGACTCCTTCCTGGAGAAACTCTTCGAAATGGAGGTTCCGGAAATCTACGACGGCCTCATCACCGTTAAGAAGGTGGTGCGAATCCCCGGCGAACGCGCCAAAGTGGCCGTGGAGTCCTATGACGACCGCATCGACCCTATCGGCGCCTGCATCGGCGTAAAGGGTTCCCGTATCATGGGTATCGTGCGGGAGCTCCGCAACGAAAACATAGACGTTCTCCAGTGGACCACCAACCCGCAGCTCATGATTACCCGTGCCCTGAATCCGGCCCACATCTCCCGCATAGACCTGGGCAACGGCCCCGAAGACAAGATCAAGGTGTTCATGCAGGCCGAGGAAGTGAAGAAGGGTATCGGCAAAGGCGGCGTAAACATCAAGCTGGCCGGCATGCTGGTAGGCCGTGAGATTGAAGTCTGGAGGGAACTCCCGCAGAACGAGGAGGAGGAAGACGACGTGCTGCTCACCGAATTCACCGACGTCATCGACCCTTGGGTGATCGAGCGCCTGCAGGCCATCGGCTGCGACACAGCCCGCAGCGTCATGGCCCTGGATCCCGAGGAGATTGCCACCCGGGCAGACCTGGAAGACGAAACCGTGGAAGAGGTGCTGCGCATCCTCCGCGAGGAATTCGAAGACTAATTACCGTGTAATTTAAATAAAAGGGGTTATATATGGCAGAAATCAGACTATCGAAACTGATCAAACAATTCAACATCGGGTTGGACACCCTGGTGGACTTCCTGAATTCCAAGGGCGCCGGCATCGAAGACGCCAATCCGAACATGAAAGTGTCGGACGAATACATGCCGGAGCTGCACAAGAAGTTCGGCAAGGACCTGGAGCTCAAGGAAGCCGCCGAGAAGGTGGACGTGAAGCTCACGGAAATCCTGGACAAGGCTTCCCGGAAACAGGACACGGACGAAGACGAGTATGAGCCTGAACGGGTTACTGTAATCAAGAGCAACAACCTGTCCCGCAAGGCACCCGTCGCCGCTCCCGTGGAAGAGCCCAAACCCGTTGAGGAGCCCGCCAAGGTGGAAGTGGAAGAACCCGCTCCTGTAGAGGAACCGAAACCCGCAGACGAGCCCGTCAAGGTGGAAGAACCCGCCCCAGTGGAAGAGCCGGAGCCCGCAGAGGAGTCCGCTCCGGAAGTGGAGCAGGCCCCTGAAGAGGAATCCGTCCCCGAGGAAGCGCCCCAAACCGAGGAAACACCTGAACAGCAGGCCGATGACCAGCAGACCCCTTCCGCCCCGACCCCTGCGGAAGCTAATGCTGAAGCCGGCGCCCCGTTCAAGGTGCTGGGCAAGATAGACCTGTCCCAGTTCGACCCGAAGAAGGCCAAGAAGCGCGAACGCATCAAGGGCGGCGGTTCCCAGAAAGTGGACGTCACCAAGGTGCAGGCCGAAAAGGCGCCCAAGAAGAATGCCGACAAGAAGAAGGCGGAACCCGCCGCTTCCGGCAAGGGCCGCAAGAAGGGAGACCGCTTCAAGCCTGCCATGACCGAGGCCGAGCAGGAAGAGATGCAGAAGGAAATCCAGAAGCAGGTGAAGGAAACCTACGCCAAGATGAACGAAAGCACCCGGAACAGCTTCGGCGCCAAGCACCGTAAGGAAAAGCGGGAGATTGCCGCCATCCGCTCACAGGAAGAGATGGAAGCCGCCGCCGCAGAGAACAAGGTGCTGAAGGTTACCGAGTTCGTGACTGTGAACGACCTGGCCACCCTCATGAACAACACTCCGGTGGTGAAAGTTATCGGCGCCTGCATGTCCCTGGGCATGATGGTGTCCATCAACCAGCGCCTGGATGCCGAAACCCTGGTTCTGGTGGCCGAGGAATTCGGCTACAAGGTGGAATTCGTCACCGCCGAACTCACGGAAGAAATCCAGCAGCAGGAGCCCGACCGGGAAGAAGACCTGGTGGAGCGGCCTCCGGTGATTACCGTCATGGGTCATGTAGACCACGGTAAGACCTCCCTCCTGGACAACATCCGCAATTCCAACGTGATTGCCGGTGAGGCCGGCGGTATCACCCAGCATATCGGCGCCTACAATGTTACGCTGCCCAGCGGACGCCACATCACGTTCCTGGATACCCCGGGTCACGAAGCCTTCACGGCCATGCGTGCCCGCGGCGCCCAGATGACGGACCTGGCCATCATCATCGTGGCGGCCGACGACGCCGTGATGCCCCAGACCAAGGAAGCCATCGCCCACGCACAGGCTGCCGGCGTTCCCATGGTCTTCGCCATCAACAAGATAGACAAGCCCGGCGCCAATCCGGATACCATCCGCCGCCAGCTCTCCGAGATGAACATCCTGGTGGAAGACTGGGGCGGCAAGTACCAGTGCCAGGAAATATCGGCCAAGAAAGGCATCAACGTGGACAAGCTGCTGGAGAAGGTTCTCTTCGAAACGGACCTCCTGGAACTGAAGGCCAATCCCAACAAGATGGGCAGCGGCGCCGTCATCGAGAGTTCCCTGGACAAGGGCCGTGGTTACCTGGCTACCGTGCTGGTGCAGGACGGTACCGTCAACGTGGGAGACGTGATCATTTCCGGAAGCTACTACGGCCGCGTGAAGGCCATGTTCAACGAGCGCGGACAGAAGGTGGAAAGCGCCGGTCCGTCCACGCCTGTGAGCATGCTGGGCCTCAACGGTGCCCCCGCCGCCGGTGAAAAGTTCAACGTGATGGCCGACGAGAAGGAAGCCAAGTCCATCGCCCAGCGGAGGGAACAGCTCATCCGCATCCAGGGCATCAAGACGCAGAAGCACCTTACCCTGGAGGAGATTGGCCGGCGGATCGCCATCGGCAACTTCAAGGAACTGAACGTGATTGTGAAGGGAGATGTGGACGGCTCCGTGGAAGCCCTGTCCGATTCCCTCATCAAGCTCTCCACCGAGGAAGTGAGGGTGAATGTCATCCACAAGGCCGTGGGTGCCATCAGCGAATCCGACGTGCTGCTGGCCGAGGCCTCCGACGCCGTCATCATCGGCTTCCAGGTGCGTCCTTCCGTTGAAGCCCGCCGCAGCGCGGAAAAGGAAGGTATCGAAATCCGCCTGTACTCCGTCATTTACGACTGTATCAACGAAGTGAAGGAAGGTATCGAGGGCATGCTGGAGCCGGAGAAGAAGGAAGAGGTTACCGCCACCGCAGAGGTAAAGCAAACCTTCAAGATTTCCAAGGTGGGCACCATCGCAGGCTGCCTGGTGAAGGAAGGAAAACTCACCAACAAGGCCGATGTCCGGCTCATCCGGGACGGTATTGTGGTGTACACCGGTACGCTCTCTTCCCTGCAGAGGGGCAAGGACCAGGCCAAGGAAGTACCTTCCGGAATGGAGTGCGGCTGCGGACTGGACCGCTACAACGACATCCACCCGGGAGACATCATCGAGGCCTTCCAGATTGTGGAAATCAAACGGAGCCTGTAAGGTTTCTTACAGCAGAATGAGTACGGCACCCAGGTACAGGCAGAAGCCCTGTGCCTGGATGCGTTTTTTTACGGAAAGGCTGGTGGCCAGGTCTACGGGGTCTGCCGCCAGGCTTTCGCTGATGTTCTTGGGGAAATCCCGCTTTCCCCATTTGCCAATCAGCTCCCCTTTGTCCAAGTAACTGGCGCCGCCGTTGCTGCGGTTCAGGGTGATGAGGGTCTTATAGTCGGCATAAAAGGGTTCCAGTCCGGCGGGAATGCCGCCTTCTTCCGGAGTGATGCCGCTCACCAGAAGGAGCGGACGGGCCGCCCCGGTTTCCTGCACGGCCTGGTACTGGCGCTGGAGAAGGGTCCAGTCTGCCTTGGCCGGGTCATACACGGAGAAAACCACCACCTTTCCCAGCACCGCCAGTTCGTCCTGGTAGGTGCCCTGGGCATCCCGGAACGAGAGGATGGGCTTCTCTTCCCGGCGGCCCGGCATGTTCCGCCGGAGCGTATCAACGGCCACGAAGGTCCAGGTGGAATCCGGCAGATTGCTCAGGGTGAAGGTTCCCCGCTGGCCGTTCTTTTCATAGATGAAGGCGGGCTGGCGGCCGTCTTCCGCCTGGTAGTCGTTGTCCAGGGAGGCAAACAGCTCTGCCCCGGGGGCAAAGACGGTGAAATCCACCGGCGGAATGTGGCGCACGCAGTACACCTGGGCGACGATGAGCGAAGCCCATCCCAGGAAGGCGGCCACATAACGGCGCGGCTTGGGGGTTCCCAGATGGCGGATGGGCAGGAAGGCGAAAAGGGCCAGGCCCAGCAGGATGGCGTTCTTCCAGAAGCTCTGGGCATGGGTGAGGTGCAGGGCCTCCCCGAAGCAGCCGCAGTCCATATCCGGATGGGCCTTCCAAAGGATGCCCGTGAGGATGAGGAAAAACCCGATGAGGCCTAAGGTGCACCAAGCCACCACTTTCCGGTACACACCGGTGACCAGGGCAACGCCCAGGCCGCATTCCAGCAGGGAAAAGAAGATGCCCAGTCCTTTGGCGGCCGGAAGCAGGAACGGCAGGCGGAAGAACTTGCAGTACTCCGTGACGATGAGCATGGAGCCCACCGGGTCCATCAGCTTCAGGAGACCGGTGCAAAGGAAAAAGATCCCTATCAGGACGGCGACGAACCGCCGCATGTGAAGATTCCGGTATTTCATGGAAGATACGGGTCTATGGTCTGCCTGACCAGTTGGAAAATGGCTTCCGGAGGGAGCATGGCGCCTGCTTCATCGGCACAGTCTATCCGGCGGAACTTCGGGTCCCGGGCGGCTTCCTGCCGATAGATGTCCCGGACCTGGGTTTGGAAAGCGATATCGGCCTCGTGGATGTCCCGGGCACCGTCCAGGTACTGGCGGTCCGTTCCGGCGCGGCTCTGCGAAAGGCTCTGCTCCACAAAGCCGATGGGGACATCCAGGAACAGGTTAAGCGTGGGTTCCGGGAGGTCGAAGACTTCGTATTCGGTATGGAAGATCCAGTCCCGGAGCTGACGGCGCTCCTTGCGGTCCTGGAGTTTGGCGCACTGGTAGGCGATATTGGAATATACGTAGCGGTCCAGCAGCACGGTTTTTCCGCTTTCAAGGGCATCCCTCATCTGCGGAACGGCTCCATGCCTGTCTTCGGCAAAGAGAAGGGCCACCAGCTGCGGATGCACCTGGGTGTTGTCCCCGAACTCCCCGCGGAGGAACCGGCTGATGAGGTCTCCGTACACAGGGGCGTTGTACCGGGGAAAATGGATATACTCCAGGCTCCCCAGCCGCTCTGTAAGGTATTCTTTCAGCATCCGTACCTGGGTGGATTTCCCCGCCCCGTCCAGGCCTTCCAGTACAATTAACATAAGTTATTCTGTTACAGAAACTTCCCCTTCCACAGGAATCTCATCTACATTGCCGCGCTTCTGCTGCAGGGGAATGCGGGAGAAGGCCCGGAGGCAGGCGGCGAAGACCGCCACGCCCAGGACGATGACCACGATATAGGTTCCCAGGGGCATGGTCTCTATCCAGTATTCAGGAGTATCCTCCCCTGCGAACTGCGACATGATGACCGCCGTACCGTTGTTCACAAAATGGATGAGCATGGTAAGGAGCAGGGAGCCCGTCTTGTAGTACACATAACCCATGACCACGCCGATGATGAAGGCATTGAGCGCCTGCCAGGGATTCAGGTGGATAAGGGCAAAGAACAGGGCCGATACCACGATGGCCCAGCCGGGTTTCATCTTAGTGAGGAGACCCCTGAGCACTACGCCGCGGCACATCCATTCCTCGAAGAACGGGGCAAAGATGGCCGTTACCAGGAAGGAGCTCCAGAACGGGCCGCCCGTGATCTGCTGCATTACGTTCAGGAACAAATCGTACATCCGCTGGAGGAAGGGAATGCCGGTGGTGAGCTTATAGTTCCAGTAATTGGGCAGGTCTGACGCGAACATGGTGCCGAAGGTGAGGGCAACCGTAATGAGGGCTATCATCCATCCTTTGTACGGGCCGAAGTTGCTGCTGTTGAGCTTGTACCCTACCTCGAAAAGGCTGTTGCGCTGGCTTCTGTGGGCCACATAGACCATGGCAGGAAGGAACTGCAGCGGATACAGGACAATCATTCCATAACGGGTGATGACCTCCATGGGGACGAAGAGCATGAAGATGGCTTCCACCAAAGAGCCCAGCAGGGCACCCACGATGAACCACACAAGCATACCGAACATACCCTTGACGCCCGGGACGTACCAGGCGTGGGTGGCAAACAGGTCGTAGTTATTCACTTTTCTTGCAAACAGTTCCATGACTTAATACAGAGGACTGGGATAAACGCCTTTTTCTACGAGTTCTGCAAACTTGGCCACCACGCCGGGGCGGTCTTCCTTAAAGGTGACTCCGAACCAGTGGGAAGGGGTGGAGAGAACCTCGCAGGTTCCCTTTCCGCCTTTGACAATGCAGTCTACGGCATACGGGATGTAGAATTCTTTCTTGAGCTCGGATGCATTGGCTTCCAGGAAGCTTTCGAAGATGGCTTCGCTCTTGGTGAAATAGTCCGGGGTGAAGCCCCACATGTTCATGGAGCAGAGGGCCTTGGGAGCCAGTTCCACATGGTTCTCTCCGGTTACGGAATTGTCTCCGTACACTTTCCCGTCGGCCTCCCGGGCAATGTTCAGGTGCTCGGCGATATCGGTGAGGATACCCTCCTTTGTGTAGGAGCAGATGCCGCGGGACACGCTTCCGTTTTCCGACAGGGTGTTTTCCAGCTCGAAGCCTACAATGCAGTATCGGCCTTCTGAACCGGCGTTTGCCCGGCACCAGTCTCCGATGATGCGGAAGCTCTCCTTACCATAGAAATCGTCTCCGTTGATGACGGCGAACGGTTCCCGGATAACATCCTTTCCCATGAGAACGGCGTGTGCGGTGCCCCAGGGCTTTACCCGCTCCGGATTCAGGGGGAAGCGGGCGGGAATCTTGTCCAGCTCCTGGGTGACGAAAACGAACTTCAGGGGCTCTCCGTCTACGGTTTTCACCCCGGCATACTTGTCCTTGACGGCTTCTTCCATCTGGGCACGGAAAGACTCCCGCACAATGTACACCACTTTGCCGAAGCCGGCCTCCACTGCGTCGTGGATGGAATAGTCTATGATGGTTTCGTTATGGGGACCCAGGCCGTCCATCTGCTTGAGGCCGCCGTACCGGCTTCCCATGCCTGCCGCGAGTACCAGAAGAGTAGGTTTCATATTTTCTTGGTTTAAGTTTCCATTAATCAGACAAATTTAGTAAATTCGCGACAATAAAGGAAATAAAACCCCGTAAATGGCCGATAAAAACAGCAAGTGGCGCCTGCTCCGCCGCAGTGACCACAACTATTTCATTCCCTATGTCATCATCGTTACAACGCTGGTGGCTTTGTGGCTGCTGTTTTTCTCCCATGCCAGCGTGCTCAACTGGATCCGTACTTCCGTGGAAGTGAAGAACCAGGAAAAGGAAATGGCCCGGCTGAACCAGGAGATAGAAGAGATGGATGCGGAAATAGAAGACCTCACCCACAACCGGGATTCCATAGAGGCCTATGCCCGGGAAACTTACAACTTCGCCGCTCCGGGAGACGACGTGTACATAGTGGAGTAAAGCTTCACGGTGTTCACGGCCGCCGCCACATCGTGCACCCGCAAGATATCGGCCCCTTTTTCCATAGCCACAAAATGAAGCACCTGCGTGGGCGCCAGGGCCTCTTCCGGTGTAATGCCAAGGGGCTTGTAAATCATGCTCTTGCGTGACAGGCCCACCAGCACAGGGCGGCCCAGTTCCTGAAGACGGTCCATGTTCCGAAGCAGCTCATAGTTCTGCTCCACGGTTTTGGCAAAGCCGAATCCGGGGTCCAGGATCCAGGTCCGGATGCCGTTGGCATCGGCCTTGGCGGCAAAAGCTTCAAAGTATGCCATGACATCTTCCGTGATGTCTGTATATTCCGTAAACTGCTGCATGGTTTCCGGCGTTCCTCTCATGTGCATGGCCACATAGGGAAGCCCCAGCCGGCCCACCAGCGGCAGCATGCGCGCATCCATCTGACCGGCGCTGATGTCGTTTACCAGGAACGGGCCGATGCTGTCATGCGTCCGCTCCACGATGCCTGCCCGGTAGGTATCCACCGATATCTTCGCCTCCGGAAAGGCCTTTCGGATGGCCTCCAGTGCCGGTTTCAGCCGGCGCCACTCTTCCTTCTCCGAAGGCTGTTCCGCTCCCGGCCGCGTGCTGCAGGCCCCGAGGTCCAGGATATCGGCCCCCTCCTCCAGCATGCACCTTGCCCGTTCCACCGCAGCCTCCGCGCCGGCCGCCCGGCTGGCCGCATAGAACGAGTCTCCGTTCACGTTTATGATACCCATTACTTGCATGGTGCAAAGATAATCATAACCTACCAACCATTTCTCCATCCGGTACCCAACGTTCGGCCTGGGCCAAAGTGTCCAGCTTGCCTACATCCAGGAGGGTGAGGGCGGAAGGGCAGGCGGCGTAGATGGGATAGCGGGCGCAGGCCTTCAGATAGAAGTCCATGATGGGGAACCGGGCAGGGAAACCCAGTGCATCCATGGCCTCGAATACGGCCGGGGACAGGATATGGATGCCGGCAAACGCCAGACGGCGGCAGGCGGAAACATCCAGGTGAGGATAAGGCGTGCGAACCTCTCCGGTTGCTATATTGGTCCAGCCCGCCAGGCGGTTTTCCCCGTCGAACAGCAGATACCGCTGCGTCTCACGTTCGCTTACCAAAAGGGTTGCCAGGGCTTCGGGCCGATGCTGCTCCCGGAACCAGGCCAGGTCCAGATTGGAAAGGATGTCTACGTTGTGCACCAGGAAAGGCTCCTCCCCTTCCAGCATCGGCCGGGCATGGGCAATGGCACCGCCCGTTTCCAACAGCATGTCCCGCTCGTCGGAGATGTCGATGGGAACCCCGAAGGAATGCTCCTGCAGATAGCCGATAATCTGGTCAGGGAAATGATGGACATTCACCACCAGATGGTCATATCCGGCCGATACCAATTTGCGGATGACATGGGAGAGCAGCGGCTCCCCGCCCACCGGAACCAGAGCCTTGGGGAGGGTGTCGGTAATGGGCTTCAGGCGGGTGCCCAGCCCTGCGGCAAAGATCATCGCTTTCATAGGCATCGGCAAAAACCCCTTTCCCGGTGAATCAGGTGCACCCGTACCGGGAACTTTTCCAGAAGATGGGCCGACAGGTGCTCCGCACAATACACGGAGCGGTGCTGCCCGCCGGTGCAGCCGAAACTGACTTGCAAGTGGGTGAAGCCCCGTTCCAGGAACCGCTGTACATGGGCGTCCACCAGCGCATACACCTTTTCCAGGAACAGCAGGATTTCCCCGTCCTGTTCCAAAAAGTCTATTACCGGCCGGTCCAGCCCGGTCAGGTGCTTATACTCCTGATACTTACCGGGATTATGGGTGCCCCGGCAGTCGAACACATACCCGCCGCCGTTGCCGCTCTCATCCTCCGGAACTCCCTTCTTGAAGGAGAAACTATAGATGGTAACGGTTAGCCCGGTGCCGGAGTGTACACAGGTCTCTGAACCTGTGGCCACCCTCGGCCGCATCAGAGGGAGGGGCCCACAGTCCGTGCTTGAACAGCACGGCGAATTGGGAGGGACAAGGAGCGAAGCGACGCAGGGTTCAGAGATCTGTGTACACTCCGGCACAGACAGCAGACCCAGCACCTCCGACAAATACGGATACTGCGGGAAGGGCAGGAGTTCGCGGAGGTTCTGCAGGGCGAACGGGATGCTTTCGATGAAATACGGCTTTCGCTCCCACAGGCCGCGGAAACCGTAGCAGCCCAGCACCTGGAGCTGGCGGAACAGGACAAACAGGCGCAGGCGCTCACGGAAATGCGCCTCGTCCACCGGCATATAGGCTTTCAGCGCATCCAGATAGGCACGGATCAGCCGCTCCCGGAGCTCCGGCGGATAGGCCGCCTTGGCCTGCCAGACGAAGGAAGCGACATCGTAATACACGGGGCCCCGCCGGCCGCCCTGGAAATCTATGAACCAGGGTTCTCCGTCCTTGACCATTACGTTCCGGGCATTGAAATCCCGGTACAGGAAGGTGTCCGAGGGCTCTGCCAGCAGGTCCGCCTTCAAACGGTCGAAATCCTCCTGCAGACGAATCTCGTTGAATTCTGCGCCGCAGAGCTTGAGGTAATCGTATTTGAAGTAATTGAGGTCGAAGTCCACCATCTGGGCGTCGAAGGACGGCTGGGGGTAACAGACGCTCCAGTCCAGGCCCCGGGCTCCTTCCACCTGAATCTTCGGGAGGGCGGCCATGGTTTTGCAAAGCAGTTCCGGGTTGAAACGGCCTCCGGCTACAGCTACGTCGAAGAGGCCATCGGCCCCCAAGTCTTCCTGCAGATAGCACAGGCCGGAAACTTCCAGCACGGCCGGAACAGGGATTCCCTTGGACGCGAAGTGCCGGTCCAGGGTGATGAAGGCCCGGTTTTCGTCCTCATCCGTTCCCTCCACCCCGATGGCGGAAAAGCCTCCGCCGGAAAGGCGGAAATATCGCCGGTGGCTGGCGGACCCGGAAAGGGCCTTCACGCAGGCGGGGGCACATCCGAAGTGCCGGAGAAACAGTGATTCCAAGAGAGTCATGGCCGATAACGATTGCACAAATTTACAAAAAGTATGTATCTTTGTAAAATTTAAATAATATGTGGCAGAGAATCCAAACACTATATTTGCTTATATCCACGGTGCTGGTTACGGTACTGCTGGCGGGTACCGCCTATACGGTCACAGATCCGGACGGGCTTGTTAAAGTAACCTACCTGCAGCTGCAGCGCCCCTACTTCGCCATCCTGCTCAGCATCCTGGCCTGCATGATAGTGCTGGCTCTCATCGTGTACAAGAACCGAATCCTGCAAATGCGGCTGGCCGCCCTGAGTGCCATCGTGGCCCTGGGCATGCAAATCTGGCTGGCCTGGATGTATTTCACCTTCGAAGGGCCGGTGTTCCGCTGGACGGTTATCCTGCCGCTGGCCATCTGCGTATGTAACCTCCTGGCCGCCCGCGGCTGTTTCCAGGATCAGCTGATGGTAGAAAGCGCGTACCGGGTACGGGAAAGGAGAAAGCGCAACCGGAAGAATGCTTAATTGAATTTACAGGAGGAAAAGTTATGGAAGCCAAGAGAGTGGTCATTACCGGAATGGGGG
>Ga0310690_10008022_pt1 | contig 13476 bp, 9 predicted proteins | sample AusTroGonzalo_MG_2_FD_207661 | JGI IMG/M metagenome (GOLD analysis project Ga0310690, IMG submission 207661) | Bovine rumen microbial communities from tropical cattle in Woodstock, Queensland, Australia - Gonzalo_04 (v2) (version 2) | ecosystem: Host-associated > Mammals > Digestive system >... | reverse complement strand
CTCTTCGGTGGCACCGCCCACTAGTTCCTCGGGTGTGGCAATGGCGAAGCCGAGGTCCTGGGGCTTGAAGATGCGTTCGTAGTTGTTGGTCGTCACCTTGAAATCGCCTGTTAGCGAGATCTCGTCGTAGCCGTCGATGCTGTTGACGATGCCGTAGTCGATGCCCAGCTTCTGATAGACATTGCTGTAGAGGCGCATCTGATCGAGGTTGGCGACGCCCAGCAGCTGACACTTCGGACGCGACGGGTTCACGATGGGGCCCAGCAGATTGAAGATGGTTGGGAAGGGCAACGCCTTGCGGATGGGACCCACGAACTTCATGGCCTTGGCGAAGAGTTGGGCGTGGAGATATACGATGCCCGCTTCGTTGAGGCTGCGGTTTAATTTGTCGATTTCATCAGTGAATTTGATGCCGTGGTGGGCGATGACATTGCTGGCACCGCTGACGCTGGTGGCAGCATAGTTGCCGTGTTTGGCCACCTTATATCCTGCACCGGCGATGACGAAACAGCTGGTGGTGGAGATGTTGAAGGTGTTCTTGCGGTCGCCGCCCGTTCCCACGACGTCGATATAGCGGTCACAGTCGAGGATGGCGGGCACGCCCGTCTCCAGGATGCCGTCGCGGAAGCCGAGGAGTTCATCTACGGTGACGCCACGCATCTGCAGGGCTGTCAGCAGGGCCGTGATCTGTTCGTTGGGGAACTCGCTATGGGTGATGCCGACGAGTATGTTCTTCATCTCCTCGCGGGAGAGCTCTTCGTGGTTGAGGAGTTTGGCTAAAATCTCTTTCATTTTTATCTTTTAATTATCCATTCATTTTTAACTTTTCATTTTTCATTTTTCTCCTCCCCTATGGGGGGAGGCCGGGAGGGGGCCTCACAAGTACAGCCAGTTGAGGATCATGTCCTTTCCATCGGGCGTGAGCACACTCTCGGGATGGAACTGGATGCCGCGGATGTTATACTTGCGATGGCGCAGGGCCATGATCTGACCTTCGTCGCTGACGGCTGTCACCTCCAGGCAGTCGGGGAAGTCCTCTTTGGAGACGACCCATGAGTGGTAGCGTCCCACGGTGATGTCACTCTTGAGGCGGCCGAAGAGTGGGTCGTCAGCCACGATATGGCAGGGTGTCGCCACACCGTGGAAGACATCCGAAAGATTTTCCAGCTTGGCACCGAAGACTTCGCCGATGGCCTGATGACCCAGGCAGACGCCCAAGATCGGTTTCTTACCTGCATAAGTGCGGATGACATCCAGCAGCAGGCCGGCCTCAGAGGGGATGCCGGGACCCGGGGAGAGGATAATCTTGGTGAACGGCTCCAGGTCGGACAATTCAAACTGGTCGTTGCGCAGCACCGTGACCTCTACGCCCAGTGCCTTGACCAAATGACTCAGATTGTACGTAAATGAGTCATAATTATCTATAATAGCTATCTTCATGATTCTATTCTTTTTTACTCCTCTCTCTATGGGAGAGGGGTCGGGGGTGAGGCTTCTATAGTGTCTCCGCCATTTCAATGGCACGGCGCAGGGCACCGAGTTTGTTATTCACTTCCTGGAGTTCATACTCGACATCACTCTTGGCTACGATGCCGCCACCCGCCTGGAACCACAGCTCGCCGTTGCGGCTGACGAAGGTACGGATGGTGATGGCCTGGTTCAGTGAGCCGTCAAGCCCGATGATACCGATGCAGCCGCCGTAGGCCCCACGGCTGTGAGGCTCGTAGTCGCTGATGAGTTGCATGGCACGTACCTTGGGCGCTCCCGAGAGCGTGCCGGCGGGAAAGGTGTCGATGAATGCCTTGATGGGGTCGGCGCCCTCGTCCAGTTCGCCGCTAACGCGCGAGACAAGATGGATGACGTGGGAGTAGTACTGCAGGTCCTTGTAGAAATCCACCTTTACGTCGTGACAGTTGCGGCTGAGGTCATTGCGCGCGAGATCCACCAGCATCACGTGCTCGGCATTCTCTTTGGGGTCGTTGCGCAGGAACTCAGCGGCCTTGCGGTCTGCCTCGGCATCGCCCGTGCGCTTCGTCGTGCCGGCGATGGGGTCTATGTACGCGCGGAAAGTTGAACCCTTGAACTCTTGAACCTTTGAACTTCTCTCAATCCTGCAATGCGTTTCGGGGCTGCTGCCGAAGATGCGGAAGCCACCGAAGTCGAAATAGAAGAGGTAGGGGCTGGGGTTGATGCTGCGCAGCGTGCGGTAGAGCTTGAAGTCATCGCCTTCGAAACGCTGGATGAAACGGCGCGAGAGCACAATCTGGAATACGTCGCCACGCAGGCAGTGCCTGATGCCGCGACGGATGTTCTCGCGATGCTCATCGTCGGTCAGGGTGGATGATACATCGCCCACGGCATGGAAGTTGTACGACTGCACATTGGCACGGTTGATAGCCTTGAAGACTGTGTCGAGGTCTGCGGCATCGCCCAGCGTAGCCACTTTCAGCAGGTTGTTGTGATGGTCGAAGACAATCACCACCTTATATAATATATAGAGCATGTCGGGCGCGTCGTTCTTCTCCTGTGTCTCGTCGGCCACATTGATATGTTCGAAGTAGCGGACAGCATTGAACGTCGTGTAGCCGAAGAGGCCGAAGAGCGAGGCGTCCTCGCCTGTCACCTGGATGTTGTCGATGAGGGCGTGGATGGCCTCTGCCGTGCCGAAGCTGTCATCCATCGTATGTTTTTCAACCATTCCATCGGGGAAAGTGATGGTAGCGAGGCCATGACCAATGGCTACGCTGGCGATGGGGTTGATGCCGATGAAGGAGCGCGAGTCATCGGAGGCGTGGTAGTCCGAGCACTCCATCAGTGCACTCTGGGGATAGAGGTCGCGCAACCGCATATACATCGCTACGGGTGTGTAGATGTCGGCCAGGATCTCACGGCTGCTGGTGCTATATTGAAACCTTTTCATATCTTTAAACTCTTGAACTTCTTAAACTCTTGAACTTCTTGAACTTTTTGAACCTTTTGAACTTTTTGAACCTTTTGAACTTTTTGAACCTTTTGAACTTCTTAAACCCTTGAACTTCTTAAACCCTTGAACTTCTTGAACCTTTTGAACTCCTAAACTTCAAATACGTCTCAATATCCTTGTCGCCACGGCCGCTCACGGTGAGCACCACGACATCCTCGGGTTTGAATGTCAGTTTAGAGAGGGCGGCGACGGCGTGGGCCGACTCAATGGCAGGGATGATGCCCTCCATGCGCGTCAGTTCATAACCAGCCCGGATGGCTTCGTCGTCGTTGATGCTCAGTACGTTGGTGCGGCCCTTCTTAGCCATATTGCAATGCATGGGCCCTACGCCGGGGTAGTCCAGACCGGCAGAGATGGTGAAGGCCTCCTCAATCTGTCCGTCCTCATTCTGCATCACCAGCATCTTGGCGCCGTGCAGGATTCCAGGCGTACCCTTGTGGATGGTGGCCGCCGTGTGATTTGTCTGCCAGCCATGACCGCCGGCCTCGGCCAGCACGATCTTCACGCGCTCGTCATCCATGTAGTGGTAGATAGTACCGGCAGCGTTCGAGCCGCCTCCGATGCAGGCGATGAGGTAGTCGGGGTAGTCGCGCCCGATCTTCTCCTCCAGCTGCCATTTGATTTCTTCGGAGATGACGCTCTGCATCCTTGCCACCAAGTCGGGATAGGGATGAGGGCCCATGGTGCTGCCTACGATATAGAACGTGTCGGCAGGATGGCAACACCAGTCGCGGATGGCCTCGGAGCAGGCGTCGCTGAGCGTCATATTTCCTGTGCGGACAGGATGCACCTCGGCACCCAGCATCTTCATCCGCTCCACATTCGTGTGCTGACGCTCCACGTCTGTAGCGCCCATGAACACCTCGCACTTCATGTTCATCAACGCACACACCGTAGCCGTCGCCACGCCGTGCTGTCCGGCTCCTGTCTCGGCGATGATGCGCGTCTTGCCCATCCGCTTGGCCAGCAGGATTTGTCCGATGGTGTTGTTGATTTTGTGCGCTCCCGTGTGGTTCAGGTCCTCGCGCTTCAGATACAGCTGACAGCCATATTGCTCGCTCATGCGGCGGGCGAAGTACAGGGGCGACGGCCTTCCCACATAATCCTTCAGCAGTGCGTGGTACTCCTCTTTGAACGCCGCGGACTCAACGATGGGCAGGTATGCCTCCTGCAAGTCGTGAACACATTTGTAGAGAATCTCGGGCACATAGGCACCGCCGAACTCTCCGTAGAAACCGTTTTCGTCAACTTGATACTTACTCATATAAAAATCAATCGTAAATTGTAAATTGTTAAATCCTAAATAAGAAGGAGACCAATCGCAAGAACGACTGGCCTCCCTTTATCTCCTTAGTGCTAACTATAGGTACGTGGCAATCTTCTCACGATCTTTTGAATCTTGAGTCGCGCCACCACCAGAAGTTAGCTGTCATTGTCATTGTGAGTTGGTTATTGATTTCGGGTGCGAAGGTAGGCATTTCCTTACAATCCGCCAAAAAAAATGTCGATTTTCTTACGTAAAACTTACATTTTATGTTCAGAAGGCCGCGGTTGCCTGCATGAGCCATGCTTTGTCATTATCGTCGTCGAGTAGGGGCAAAAGTGCTTCTCGCACGCGTGCGTGATACCTATTTAAATAATCAATCTCATCATCCAGCATCATCTCCCTGATGATGGGACGGGTGTCGATGGGACATAGCGTGAGCGGCTCCATGCAAAGCCAAGACCCACCACCGCTAGAGCTCCCCTCCCTAACAGGGGAGGGGTCGGGGGAGAGGCCGTCGTGTGGCTGTATCAGCATCGTATTTTCGATGCGGACGCCGTGGCTGCCAGCGATGTAGATGCCGGGTTCGATGGTGACCGTCATGCCTGCCTGCAGGGGTGCTGGGACGTAGTTCATGCGGAATTGGTGGGGACCCTCATGGACGCTGAGGTAGCTGCCTACGCCGTGTCCCGTGCCGTGTCCGTAGTTCTTATGCTCCTGCCACATGGCATAGCGCGCCAGCACGTCGAGCTGTGTGCCCGTGGTACCCTCGGGGAACACGGCGGTGGCCAGGCGGATATGCCCTTTCAGCACCAGCGTGTAGTCGCGCCGCTCTTCATCGGTGAGCGGACCGAGGGGGATGGTGCGGGTGATGTCTGTGGTGCCATCGATGTACTGCGCTCCGCTGTCGAGGAGCAGCAGGCCGTGTGGCTCCAAAGGTACATCCGTCTCAGGCGTCGCTTCGTAATGTACGATGGCACCGTGAGGGCCGTAGCCTGCGATGGTGTCGAAGCTGATGTCGCGGAAACCGGGTTGCTCGGCACGGAGGGAGGTTAGTAATTGATCAACTCCCATCTCCGTAATATCGAGCGGAGCGAGGCTCTCCCCCTCACGGGGGAGCAGGGAGAGGGCCCTTAAGAACCTCACCATCGCCACGCCATCCTTCAGCATCGCACTGCGGAACCCCGCAATCTCGGCCTCGTTCTTGACGGCGCGCAGGGGTGGGATGGGGGAGGGCGCTTCTTGGGCGACGATATGCTCATTGCAGCGGAGGGCAAGAGCAAGGGCATCGTTAGTAGTAGAAGGGTCATACTGCAGCGCATTCACGCCGGGGATGTTGGCAGAGAGATCATCGCCTATCTTCTCATAAGGTTGCTGGAGAATCCGGTTCTCTTGGAGGTAGGTGCGGACCTCGGGCGTCACCTGCGACGGATTGACATAGAGGATGGCATCCTCTTTCCTCACCAGAAGATACGATATGAAGACCGGCGTGCAGTGGACATCCTTGCCGCGCAGGTTCAGCAGCCAAGCGATCTCGTCCAGCTGGCACACCAACAGCGCGTCAGCCCCGTTCTTCTGAGTTGCTGTTCGGATGTCGGACAACTTCTCTGTCACCGTGCGCCCTGCCAGTTCCAGCGGATGAACCTCGATGGACGAGGCGGGTAGGGCGGGGCGGTCTGTCCACAGCATCTTGCAAGGCTCTATGTCGGTGCGCAGGGTGAAACCAGCCTTTGCCGCTGCCCTTTCCAAGTCCGCTGCATAGTCTTGAGGTACACACCAGCCGTCAATGCCAATCGCCCACTGCTCCCCTCCCTCACGGGGGAGGGGTCGGGGGAGAGGCTCCATCCAATCGATGAGCTCCTCTGCCGTCGCCACATTCCTGCCGCAGCGCACCACCTCGAAGGGCGTGCCTTTCAGCTGCTCCTCGGCAGCCAGCCAGTAGCGGCTGTCCGTCCACAGGGCGGCGCGCGTCAGCGTCACCACCGCTGTACCGGCCGAGCCGTTGAAGCCCGATATCCATTCGCGTGCCTTCCAATGGTCAGGCACATATTCGCCCATGTGCGGGTCTGTCGAGGGAAAGATATAGGCGCTCAGCCCATTCTCCCGCATCCATGTGCGGAGGGCGTCAACACGCTGGGTGATGGTGGTCATAGAGTTCGTTTTAACATTTAGCGTTTAATTCAGGTACAAAGGTATATGTTTTCATGAAAAGGAATAAGGAAAAGGGAATAATTATGATTGAAAAGCGAAAAAATGAAAGAGAAAAGAAAAAAACTCTCCACTTTCAACTCTCAACTCTCAACTTTTTATTACCTTTGCCCTGCAATATTCAAATAACATCAACTTTATAACTTAAAAACTTACAAGAGACATGAAATTCTTAACGAATGACAAACTTGTGATCGTCGGTGCCGGCGGTATGATCGGCTCCAACATGGTGCAGAGCGTCCTGATGCTGGGTCTCACCCCCAACATCTGCCTGTATGACATCTACGAACCCGGCGTGCATGGCGTCTATGACGAGATGTGCCACTGCGCCTTCCCCGGTGCCAACCTCTCCTACACCGTGGATGCCAAGGAGGCGTTCACAGGTGCCAAGTACATCATCTCCAGCGGCGGTGCTCCCCGTAAGGAAGGCATGACGCGTGAGGACCTCCTCAAGGGCAACTGTCAGATTGCTGCCGACTTCGGCGAGAACATCAAGAAGTACTGTCCCGATGTGAACCACGTGGTCGTCATCTTCAACCCCGCTGACGTCACCGCCCTCACCGCCCTCATCCACAGCGGTCTGAAGCCCAACCAGCTCACCAGCCTCGCAGCCCTTGACAGCACCCGTCTGCAGCAGCAGCTTGCACAGGAGTTCGGCGTGCAGCAGGACAAGGTGACGCAGGCTTACACCTACGGCGGTCACGGCGAGCAGATGGCCGTCTTCGCCAGCAAGGCCCTCATCGACGGCAAGCCCCTCTGTGAGCTCCCCCTCAGCGCAGAGCGTTGGGCCGAGATCAAGCACATGACCACACAGGGTGGCAGCAACATCATCAAGCTGCGTGGCCGCAGCTCCTTCCAGAGCCCCGCTTACCAGGCTGTGAAGATGATCGAGGGTGCTATGGGTGGCGAACCCTTCACCTGGCCCGCTGGTTGCTATGTCAACGCCTTCGGCTTCAAGAACGTGATGATGGCCATGCCCAGTGTCATCGACAAGGACGGTGTTCACTTCACCGAGCCCCAGGGCACCGCTGAAGAGATGGCTGCCCTCCAGGCTTCCTACGAGCACCTGCAGAAGATGCGCGACGAGATCATCGGTCTCGGCATCATCCCGCCCGTGGCAGACTGGGGCAAGGACAATCCCAACCTCTAATCTCTCTGTCAACCACCAACCCTTTCAGGGGAGCCCCGCGGCTCCCCTTTTTTTATCTCAGCCATTACAGATTTCACGAATGATTCTTTGTGCAAAACGTATTAGATACACCAATTTAATATTATTTAACATATAAATACGTATAATTTTAAGCATTCATTCGTACCTTTGCACCGATTTAGCTAGAAACAGTATCAAAAAACAAACTATATACAATTAACCAATTAACAAACAAATGAAACTAAAAACAGTTTTAGCGGCTTTCGCCGCAATGGTCACGATGGGCGTCAACGCTCAGTCGTGGATCGCTTCCGAGGTTGGTGCAGGTAATTTTCACCTCTACAACGTCGGTAAAGACCAATTCTTAACAAGAAACAACGGTTGGCAAACTCAGGCCAGCACAGGTGCCAGCGCACTGACGTTGATTGTTGAGGAGTACGACGGTGCCTACAAACTCCGCACCGATATTAATGGCTCTGGTAAGGGCCTGGAACGCCTCGCCGATCCTGTTATCTACACAGACCAGTCTAATGGCAAGAATTCCACCTGGACTTTCACGAAGGTCGCCGATGCCAGCAACGGTCCTGTCTATACCATCGTTTCCAAGGACAACCATGGTGGTGGTGCCGGCTCATATATGACGGCCAGTGCTGACAACACTATTGTAGGTCCCGCTGACGCAGTGACTGACGACTATGGCCGCTGGCAGCTTGTCCAGTCATGGATCACAAATACCATGCCGGTAACTAACGCAGACGGATGGACGGTTTCCCAAACCCCAACCTACGATGCCGGTAATATCTGCGCTGAGTACTGGAACATAAGTGGTGCTTCCATCAAACAGACGGTGAGCAACCTGCCCGCTGGTTCCTACGAACTTATCGCTGTAGCCCTCACCCGCACTGGCTACACGGCTACCCTCAATGCAGGCACCAACACCATGAGCATCGCTACCGTTGGTAACGGCACCGTGAATAATCGTACTCAAGCCAAGGATTGGTTCAACGCAGGCAATGGCGTGAACAAGCTTGAGTTCACCCACGCTGGAGGAAGCCTCGAGATTGGCCTGACAGCCGACAATGCCAATGGTGACCACTGGTTGGTATGGCGTTCTTTCATCCTCCTCTACAAGGGTCTTGACCTCTCTGAGTTGAAGGCAGCTCTTCAGGCTCAGATTGATGCTGTTCCTGCTCTCGAAGGCACAACCACCACAGCCGCATATAATGCTGCCAAGAACTATGCAGATGGCATTGATATGAATGCCCTGACTACAGAAGAGGCTATTAGCACAACTGCATCAGAATTGTCCGCTCTTGTAGATGCGGCCAAGGCTTTGCAGACCGACTATGCCTACTATCTAAGTGTGAAGACTGCCGTTTTGGCCCTTGACGACGATGCAACTGTTTATACTGGTTCTGCAACGATTGACGTTTCCGACGCAGATGCTGCTGTTGCTACTGCAACAACCGTAGAAGGAATCAATGACGCTATCGATCTGCTTCGCACAGCTGCTGGTGATTTCATCACTTCTGTCACAGTTAATGAAAATAAATATTTCGATCTCACCAACGTTTGGGTCGTTAACCCCACTGTAAGTCAGAATGTTGATGGATGGAATGTTGAAAATGTTGTCCGTCATTATGATTGGTCAACAGGTCCTACTACAAATTATGGTGAGACAGAGTTCTACCAGAGTGGATTCGATTTCAACCAGAGTGTAACCCTTCCTGCTGGTACGTGGGAGTTTGGCGTTTCCGGTTTCCATCGCGCAGGTACATACCAGACTTACTTCTATGCTGGTGAGGACCGCATTCTTCTTCCTGGTGAGACTTCTGATGTCGTGAACTCAATGGCAGACGCTCAGACCTACTTTAATAATGGTAATGGTCTGGTTTCCCTTAAATTCTTGCTCGAGAGTGCAAGTAATACCATTAAGATTGGTATCATTAACGAAGACACGGGAACCGACCGCTGGACCATCTTCCGCAACTTCACCCTGAAGTACTACGGTGCCCCCGACTATTCCATATATGAGCAAGAGTGGATTGACGCAGTTACAGCTGCAAACGCAGCCAAGGCTGCACATACTAACGTAACTGGTGCTGAGCTGACTGCCGTGAATGACGCTATTGCAGACGCTCCTGACGGTTCTTCTAAGGCTAACTATCTGGAGAAGATTCAAGCTCTGCAGGCTGCAACTCAGGCCTTCACCGCTGCAGCTCCCAGCTATGACAAGTATGTTGCTTACAAGGCTGAAACCGAAGGTGCTTGGGGTACTGATTTCAATGTCGCTGCGCCCACTACTGCAGCCGGGGCAGAGGATGCCATTCACGCTTTGAACATCGCTCAGTACAACAAGGTAGCTTCTGACTACATCTTCTCCGCTACAGGTTTGATTGGTGACTTTGGTTCATGGACAGGCACCGCTACTTACGGTACAGACAAGACTCCTTCTACTCCAAACTATCTCAGCAATGAGCACTGGAGCGGTCAGACACATGCATACTACGAGCAGTGCTCACAAGGTTGGGGTGATGCAGGTGGTTGGACCATCAAGTATGAAAAGACTTGCATTCTGCCTGCTGGCGACTATGTCATCAAGGTTGCTGCTCGTACAGCAGGAACAGGTGTGACAAGCCTCGTTAGCTGCTCTGCAACTAATGTTACTGTGACCCTGCCTCAGGAAAGTGCTTTTGCACGTGGTATCAAACTGAATGGTGAAGCCGGATGGGATGGTGATAATAATGAATATGCTCGCGAGGGCGAGGGCTATGGCTGGCAGTGGCGCTTCCTCCCCTTCTCTCTCAGTGCAGAGACCGAGGTTACCATGACCTTCTATGCTGAGGCTTCCTCTCAGTATCAGTGGATGTCTATCGCTGACGGCGAACTCCTTTCTACAACGAAGCTTGCACAGGATGTTACTTATGACGAAACAGTAGACAATACCATCACCAATACCATCATTGCTGATGTGACCATGAATCGCACTATCAAGGCAGGTTTCAACACCGTTTGCTTGCCCTTCACGCTCACCGCTAATCAGGTGGCAGGTGTCTTTGGTGCAAATGCCGTGGTTTATTACTTCTCTGAAAACAGTACCGATCCTAATAATGTGACTGTCAACTTTAACAGCGGTGACGGCTCGATCACTGCCAACGTTCCTGTTCTTGTGAATGCTACTGAAGTCAGCAGCGCACAGGAATTCAAGGGTGTGCAGATTGTTGCTCCTACAGCTGAAATGAAGGTTGAAGGTAGCAACACCAGCTTCGTAGGTATTTATGCTCCTATCACTGTTGCTGCAGGTGACTACTTCGTAGGTCGTGATGATACTGGAGCTGCTTATCTCTATAAGAGTGAAGGTGCTACCGACATGAATGCCTTCCGTGCTTATATCGATGCTACAGCGTCGCAGGGCGGTGTTAAGATGTTCATCGATGGTATCGCCACCGGTATCCATGAGATCAACGGCCTCGACACGACAGAGAACGGTCCTATCTACAACATTGCCGGTCAGCGCATGAGCAAGGTTCAGAAGGGCTTGAATATCGTAAATGGTAAGAAAGTGCTCGTGAAATAAAGACCCACTCTGCCCGTTGGGCACCCCTCCCGTAAGGGCGGGGAGGCCTGCGGGAAGATAGTGAAGATAATAAGTATAATCATTAAACAATGACCCTATAAACTCTCAAGCGCTAGCCGCTTCCCTCCCTCACGGGAGGGATTAGAGGGTGGGTCTTTATAATACAATGGAAAAAAAGACATATATCAGCCCCGCGATTAAGAACGAGACGGCTCTGGAAACAGAAAGCATGATTGCTGCCAGCATCACAGATGTAGGCGGTGACTCCGGCATTGGAATCGGAACAGGTGAAACCCCGACAAATGCAGATACCAAGGAGTCTGTTGACTGGGACATCTGGGAATAAGATTTGACATTCATTCACTCAAGTGGGGGGATGTGCCGCATGGCACATCCCCCTATATTTTATAGTAGCGGTATGGCTCGTTTTCACGCTTTTGCATTTTTTAACACGCAAAAACTCCTCAATACCTGCACTTCTTTGTACCTTTGCATCGTAAAGTGTATATTATGCTCAACTCACCAACTCATCAACTCATCAACTAACGATATGGCAACCATAACAAAAAAAACACGGACAAGAGCCTATCTCCGGCTTCGGCCTCAATTGGTTGAAAGGCTGAAAGCAGAGGCTGAAAGCAGAAATACGAGTTTTAATAACTACGTTGAGAATTTGCTGTTCAATATCGTCTTTTTTGAGCCTAACGACGAAACGGTTGAGGCCATTGAAGAGAGCCGCCGAGGAGAATATGCCGGCACCGTGAATCTATCGAGCATGGAGGCTTTCAAACAGTCTATGGGATTATGAAGACCATTTGCTATTCGTCGAAATATAAAAAGGACATCAAGCGCTATGCCAATCAACCCGCTAAGCTGAAGGCTCTATTTGACATCCTGTGCCTCTTGTCAGACGGAAAGCCTATACCTGCAGAGAATGATCCTCATCGTTTGAAAGGACAGTACAAAGGTTGTTGGGAATGTCACATAGAATCTGATTTCCTTTTAATTTGGATAGACGACAAAACCGACACAATATGGTTAGAGCGATTGGGTACTCATTCTGAACTATTTCGATAATTATCAACTCATCAACTCATAAGACTCATATTAACAAATTAAATAATTTACCAATTCAACAAACAAATGAAATTCAAACAACTTCTCGCCGCCGCACTACTGCTATGCAGTGCCGGCGCATGGGCACAGACGGACGTGACCAGCACGTACATCACGAATGCCGATTTCTCATCTACAGATGGGTGGACGGCTTATGTATCTGGTAGCTACAAAGATTACGGCAATGGTGTAATCGGAACTTATGGAGTTCGCACTGCTGATGGTCAATCTGTTTCTACAAAAGATGCTACTCATTTAGATTCTGAATATTGCTTTGGTTTCGAGTGTCGCTGGAGTGGCAACTACGCTTCTTACAACCAAACAACATCAGAACTCCCAGTTGGTGCATATACGTTGACATTCGACGTAGAAGACACAAATCCTAATACTTCCAGTGCTTCCTACAACAATCTTTTCTATGTGCAGGTCGGTGATACGAGGTACACTGATTCTAAGACGGAATGGATGGGTAAAGGAAAAAGTAGCTGGACAACTCATACCATCACATTCAACCTTACTGCCGCTTCCACAGCTATTGTAAGTTTGGGTTATGGAACTGGGTCAAATAATCTTGGTTCCAAGAATACTCCAACTCTTCATGTCAGCCACTTGAAGCTTACTTGGACCGATCCCCTCAAGGCTTCCAAGGATGCACTTCAGGCAGAAATAGACAAGGCTAAGCTTTGCGATGCAAAGGAAGGTTTGGCTGGCGCTATTTCAGCAGCAGAAACTGTTTTGGCAAATGCAACGACAACTGCTCAACTGGAAGAGGCTTTGGCTACACTTCAGGCTGCAGACAAGGATGCCGTCCTCCGCTATGAGAATGGTTTGGCAGATGCCACAGCGCTAGCACCGATTGTAACAAACTTTGTTATCAATGGCACGTTCGATGACAGCGACATCAGCATGTGGTCTTGCAACACCAGCTTCCAGAATAGAGGAAGAAAGACAACAGATGACAGCGGTGCTGGATCAATGAACAATAACAAGCCTTGGTGGGAAAACTGGAACGGTTCAGCCTTGGAGAACAAGATGTATCAGACAGTTTCCAACATTCCTAACGGTACCTATCGTTTGGACATTACTGCTTTCGTTAACAAACTGGAGGGTACTCAATATGTCTTTGCTAATAGCGATCAGACTCCTCTGACAGAAGCAGGAACTGGCGTTGCTTATGA
>Ga0310690_10008021_pt1 | contig 13477 bp, 13 predicted proteins | sample AusTroGonzalo_MG_2_FD_207661 | JGI IMG/M metagenome (GOLD analysis project Ga0310690, IMG submission 207661) | Bovine rumen microbial communities from tropical cattle in Woodstock, Queensland, Australia - Gonzalo_04 (v2) (version 2) | ecosystem: Host-associated > Mammals > Digestive system >... | reverse complement strand
CTTACCTCACTGGAAAAGAACGATGTACTCTTCATCGACGAAATACACCGCTTGTCGCCTGTCGTAGAGGAATACCTCTATTCGGCGATGGAGGACTACCGCATCGACATCATGATCGACAAAGGACCCTCTGCCCGTTCGATACAGATTGACCTGAACCCGTTTACACTGGTAGGCGCAACCACCCGTAGTGGTCTGCTGACGGCTCCACTCCGTGCCCGTTTCGGTATCAACATGCATCTGGAGTATTATGAGCCCAAGACGCTGCAGGCCATTATTGAGCGCTCAGCCAATATCCTTGGCGTACCCATCACAGAGGATGCAGCCCTCGAGATTGCAGGCCGAAGCCGTGGTACGCCCCGTATTGCCAATGCGCTTTTACGCCGTGTGCGTGACTTTGCTCAGGTGAAAGGTAATGGCAAGATCGACACGAAAATCTCGAAGATTGCCCTGACAGCCCTGAATATCGACCAATACGGTCTCGATGAAATCGATAACAAGATTCTACTCACCATCATCGACAAGTTCCGTGGCGGTCCTGTAGGTATCACCACCATCGCCACAGCCATCGGCGAAGATGCAGGTACCGTTGAGGAGGTCTATGAGCCATTCCTGATCATGGAGGGCTTTATCAAACGAACCCCCCGTGGTCGTATGGTGACAGAACTTGCCTACCGTCATTTCGGACGTAACCCCTATAGCGGTAATACGATGGAACCTAACCTTTTTGATTAACAGGTAGCAATATGGAAAGAATAGGAATATTCGTTGGAAGTTTCAATCCCTTTACTATCGGCCACGATTCTATCGTACGTCGTGCACTCCCTTTGTTCGACCGTCTGGTCATCGGTGTGGTGGGCGATAACGTGCATAAGCCCGACATGCCTTCTGCAGAAGAACGGATGCAGGCGATTCGTGACCTCTATGCCGACGAGCCACGCATCAGTGTGAAACCCTATCATGGACTGGCGATGGCTTTTGCCAAAGCAGAAAACGCCCAATTCATCGTGAAAGGTGTGCGTAATGCGAGCGACTTCGAATACGAACAATGGCAGGCCGACTTCAATCGCCGTTTAGGTGGTATTGAGACCATCCTACTCTACACGGAGCCAGAACTTGCCAGTGTCTCATCCTCTGCCCTGCGCGAACTGTCACATTTCGGTGTTGATGTCAGCCCCTATTTACCCAAGAAGAAAAGTTAACAGACAGATGATAACCTATAGTTCAGAAGGGGTCAAATTCCCCAGTATTAAAAAACGTGAGACTTCCAATTGGATTCACCGTGTGGTAGAATCCTACGGAAAGAAAGTTGGCGAGATCGGCTATATGTTCGTCAACGACGAGAAGATCCTCGAGGTAAACAATGAGTACCTCGGCCATGACTATTACACAGACATTATCACTTTCGACTATTCGGAAGGCAAAGTTCTTAACGGCGACCTGGTCATCTCACTCGACACCGTCTTTACGAATGCCGACAAGTTTGGTCGTCCTTACGATGAAGAACTTCATCGTGTCATCATCCACGGCATCCTTCACCTCTGTGGTATTAACGACAAAGGACCTGGTGAACGAGAAATCATGGAAGCCGCAGAAGAAAAAGCGTTGGCCTTGCTTTAAGCATCGTCAACGTTTTTGTTTGGATTCATTTATGGCAGATCAACAGTTGATGTCCCATATCCGCCACCGTTGTAGCAAAGATATAAGTATCTCCACCATCCTGAAGTTTCAGACGCTTACGTAGTACTGCCACTGAGAGCGGGAAATTACGCACGGCAATATTCGCCTGACGAATGTCTGTCAGTGCCTCTTTCAGTTCACGTTTGTTCATGGAGGTCATCTTCTCTATCACAAAGCAACGGCCAGGAAAATCTGGCACTTCTCTGTCTGAGACAAAGAGATGGCTGTTCTTGTCGAGAGGTGCTATCTGGAAACGCTCTGTCAACTCCCCAAAACAACCAGCCTTCATGATGGAAGCGTTAGGGACATACAAATACTGGAAAGACGAAGGTAAAGCCGGAAGAGAAAAACTCGGAGTGGAAGCAGGGATAAAGGTGAAGGTCTGTTCATCATTAACGCATAATACCTGTAAGGGCTTTGCCTCATTCGACAGGATCAGTAACAATTCCTTGCATTCATTATCCACCGATATAATATGTACCTCGCAAACAGCCTTGAGATCTTCAACTGCCTTACGCCAATCCAACATCGGGGAGAGTTTGATCATCACACGATCGGCCTTGGCTAACAGTTCCTCTCGCAGTTCAAGCACATTTGGTGTACAGTCTGCAATGCCATAAGTGCGTCCGCCGTGTTCGTCACGACGAGCAGGATCGATAAAGATAAGATCGGCATGATCCATCGTATGCAGATACTCGACACCATTACCACAACGCACTTCAACCTGATCCAAGCCAAGTACTCTATAATTCTCAGAGGTGATAGCACATAATTTCTCTTGCTGATCGATGGTTACGACCTGTTGAAACCCCACGGCAATAAAGGCAGCATCGACACCAAAGCCTGCCGTAAGGTCAACAAAACGTCGTCCCTTACCTGCAATCCGAGCCTTATAAATAGCCGTAGCCTCACTGGAGCATTGTTCCATAGAAAGATGTGGCGGATAGATGATGCCATCACGTGCAGCCCAGGATGGCAGTTTTGTACGAGCCTTCTGCCAACCTGCTATCTGTTCCAGCGCAAAGGTCATATCGACCTCAGGATACTTGGCACCATGAAGTGCCAGCCTGCGCACGTCATCAGTTCTGTGCTGCTGAATAAAGTCAAATGTTGCCTGATTGATTCTCATCTGGTAGTCTTGTCTGAGCGGGCCTTATCCACACTACCTGCCTTTAACAGACGCTGTTGAGCCTCATCATAATCGATCCCCAACATATCCTGAAGCATCCGCGTGCCACGATCCACCAGTTTGGCATTCGTTAACTGCATGTTTACCATACGATTACCCTGCACGCGTCCCATACGGATCATGAGGGTGGTGGAGATCATGTTCAGTACCATCTTTTGCGCCGTTCCGCTCTTCATCCTACTGGAGCCCGTCAGAAACTCCGGTCCTACAATCGTCTCTATAGGGAAGTCAACAGCCCTGGCCAACGGACTATTCGGATTACTGGTGATACAACCCGTCAGGAGACCGTTCTCCTTTGCCAGTTTTACGGCTCCCAACACATAAGGTGTCGTACCGGAAGCAGCAATACCGAGTACCGTATCGTTAGCAGTGGGGGTATGAGCCTGCAGATCTTTCCAACCTTGTTCAGAGATATCCTCTGCCCGTTCCACCGCATGGCGCAAAGCCCGATCACCTCCAGCAATGATACCAATCACCTTCGTATCAGGCACACCAAAAGTGGGAGGTAACTCGCTGGCATCCAGTACACCCAGACGACCACTGGTGCCTGCACCGATATAGAAAAGTCGTCCACCCTGGTTCATGCGATCCTCAACAGCCTTCACCAACGCTTCTATCTGAGGGATAGCCCTGCGTACAGCATCTGCCACCCTGCAGTCCTCCTCGTTGATATGACGCAACAACTCTAAGACCGACATCTGTTCGAGATGGTCGAAACGTGAGGGCTGTTCTGTGATTTTATCTACTTTATCCGGCATCTATTTCTGTGTTTTTAGTCTTCTATATCAAAATTGTCTTTCTTCTTATGGTTTACCAATCCATCGATAAAGGAGAATACGATGTACGTGAAGAGGCCGGCGATGATACCATTGGTGATACTGCCAGTGACAGGCATCAGCAGGATGGTCAGGAAGGCAGGCATGGTCTCGGCAGGCTTCGACAGATTGATATGCCTGACAGAACTGAAGAGATAGAAACCTGCCATGATCATCACAGGAGCCGTAGCCGCAGCTGGGATAGCCAGGAACAAAGGAGCGAGGAAAAGGCTGGCCACAAAACACAACGCAACCACAAGGGCTGTGAGACCTGTGCGACCTCCCTCAGCAACACCAGTGGCGCTCTCTACATAAGTAGTCACTGTGCTACAACCAAGACAGGCACCAGCTACCGTGCCCAGCGCATCACTCAGCATGATATTCTGCATATATGGGATACGTCCGTTCTTACGGATAAGTCCTGAATTGGCCATCACACCGACGATAGTACCGAGACTATCGAACACATCGAAGAAAAGCATGGTAAGCACACAGACCCAAAGGTCGGGTGTGAGCAAGAAGTCCCATGAGAACTGACAGAAAAGCGGGGCTGGCGACGAAGGCAGATCAAAGAGATGGTCTGGAATCGTTGTCACACCCATCGGGATGCCGATAAGGGTGGTGAGAACGATACTCAGCAGCAGTCCGCCCTTGAAATGCATAACGGTAAAGATACCTGTCAGCACTATACCGATGACAAACAGTATGGAAGAGGGGTTTGCCAGCGTCTCGAGATGATTGAAGATAGTACCTTCAGCCAAGATGCCACTGTTCTTAAAGCCGATCATGGCAACGAAAAAGCCGATGCCTACGGCAATAGCGTGCTTCAACGATGTCGGCACCATCTCAAAGATGATCTGTCGCAAACTGCTCAGACAGAGGAGTACAAAGAGTAAACCTTCCAGAAGGACTGCCGTAAGGGCAAACTGCCAAGAATAGCCGAGTGAGATGCAGACGGTCTCAATAAAAAACAAATTCAGTGTCAGTCCTGGGGCCTGACCGAAAGGTCGTCTGGCCAAGAAAGCCATCAGCAGCGTACCTGCAATCGTTGCAAGTGCTGTGGCAGTAAACAACGACTCGATAGGAAATCCCCTTGAACCGAGGGGTGAAAACATCGCAGGCAGAAGAGCCAGGATGTAAGACATCGTGATAAAGGTGGTGAGGCCGGAAACAATCTCGGTCTTCAGGCTATGACGCTGGACGGAGAAGCCCACAAGTGATAATATTTTCTCTTTCATACTCATTTGACAGGCAAAATCAAGTCAAACTTAGAACCGTTCTTATAGTCGGTATCGAGGGTCAGCGTACCACCAAGGCGCTCTGCAATCATGCGACCTACGTTCAGTCCGAGACCAGTGCCCTGGGCAAAACTGTCGAGTTTAGTGAACCGCTCGAAGATATATTCCTTCTTGTCTGGGGGAACACCAGGACCTGTATCCTCAACAGAAAAATGGAGCATAGTGTCCTCCTGGCTCACCTTAAGGGTGATGCTGCCTACAGTCGTGAACTTGGCGGCATTGTCAAGCAGTTTGGAGAGGACGATATGAATCAATCGTGGATAAGATTCAATCGTCTGATCAGCAGACAAAGCACATTGACAATTAAACGTCACTGTCTTTGCCAAGACAGAGCGGATCGTATCAGCAGCCTGATCAACGATGGTGGAAACGGCACACGGCTCTACTGGCGGCAGTTCCGAACTGCTCTCAAAGTCGGAGATCAGAAGAAGGTCATCGAGGATGGTCGTCAGAAGTCGGGTATTCTCCTGTATGCGTTCGCAGAAGTCCATCCGTTCAGTATCAGGCAGTTCGATATCCTTCATGGTGAGCACCTGCGTAAAACCACTGATGGCATTCAACGGTGTGCGAATCTCGTGGGTCATACTCTGCATAAAGGAGGTCTTAGCCCTTGAAGCCGCCTCCGCATGGTCGCGCTCTATAGCCAACTGTTTGTTCTGTGCCACCACCACATTACGTTCACGTTGCAACTGCGTGTTCTTGATCTGTAATCTGCGATTCCATCGACTATTCAGTACCAGGAACACGAGCAAGGCTATGACACTCAAAATCATCGCCACACCACCAGTGGTAAAGCGTGAACGTTGCTTCAACAGTTTGTTTTGCGACTGAAGTTCGTTCAAGGAGAAACGCTTGTTCAACTGGTTCAATTGCTCACGGTTAGCAGCCTTGATGATAGAGTCCTTTAGCAAATCATAGGCTCGCATGTCAGCCAGTGCCTCACGAAAGTTACCTAGTTTCTCATATACCTTTGCACGATTATTCAGAGCGAGTTTCTTGGTACCCAAATCACTGCCAGCACCGTTTAGATATCCATTGGCATAGTATAATGCAACTTGATAGTTACCTTGTGCCATCGCCAGTTCACTACGATGGGAGAGCAGATTGTTTTGTTCAACAAGTTCATTGCCAGAAGCTTTCATGTAGTACTCAAGCGAATCAATAAACTGTGCAGCTTTAGCCACACTGTCCATTCCAATGAGATACGTGAATTTGGCCCTGTAATAACTCAAATGCCAACTGGCATAAGCCTGCAAATCATCAATATCTGTAGAGGCAGGCAAGTCACTCAGTAAGATAACCCAATTTGTTAATAGCGAGTCGTAAGCGGCACTGTCCTCAGGAAGCGACAAGCAATCTGCATAACAACCATAAGTACTCACTAACGGCCCCTTTCTGCCACCTTTCGGATATATATCAATACTCGTCTTGTAGCATCGCTTTGCCTCATCTTTGACATCCTGCATCACATAAGCCGTACCCTGCACGTCATAACTCAAAGCGAGACCAAAGGAGTCGTTGCGCTCAATAGCATCCTCCTGCATGGCTTGTGCCTCCTCTATAGCATCTGCATATTCATTGAACCACACATGATCTTCAGCCAGATATTGCCACAAAATATAATAAAGCTGCCAGTTTTTCTGTTGACGAAGGAATTCAAGTGTCTCAGGAGCAACCATTAACAGAGAGTCATGCTGATCGTTGTTATAGTATCTTTGAGCTACACTAAACCTTGCATACACAGAATCATAGCTCACGTCAGAATGACGGGCAGAAGCGCCGTCACGTTTGCATGAGATGGCTGTGGTCATGAGTACTGTTAAGAGCAGTATAGCAGGAAGAAAACGACTTCTTTTCATGATGGGCTGACTAATGCATTATCGGGGTGCAAAGATAAGCATTCTTTTTGAAAAACACAAATTTAGTGTTGAATATTTCAGATTCACTGGCCAGGGAACTGCTGATAGATTCTTAATCCGTACTTCACACAAGCACCATAAATATACTCCATGATCTCACTGGTGTCGTGTTCATAGTCGATAGCCGCCTGCGAACGCAACCAGAACATAAACTCCACACAGCAACCCGCCTGTGTAGCCTCTGCTTGGCGAACAAGCACAGGTTTCTCACTGATCACCTTCGGATTCTTTTGGAGCCATTGTTCGATATGCTGCCTGAACTTGGTGATATTGGCCATTCCATCATCATCGATGGCAATTGAACGGAAGTCAAAATAAACTTGGCGCACCTGTTTACGACCTTCACGCTGCTCCATCCCCAACCAGTTCTGGAAAGAGCCATCAACCAGCGTCTGAGGTGTCACAGTGATGATGGTATTGTCAAAGTTCCGTATCTTCACCGTTGTCAGACTGATTTCCTCCACCCTTCCGTTGGCACCAGCAGTGGGCACAGTCACCCAGTCGCCAATATGAATCATGTCGTTATTGGTGAGACGGATACCAGCCACCAGGCCCTTGATTGTATCCTGGAAGGCCAGCATTAGTATGGCCGAGGCAGCACCCAGACCTGCAAACAAGGTTGTCGGATCCTTATCGATAATGATAGCCACAACCACGATGACTGCAATGAAGATCACGATGATCTTCAGAACACCACAAATGGAATAGAGATACTGCTGACGCGCTGTTCGAGGTCCATCCTCCAGTAGTTTGAAGGAGTCTGCGAATACGATCAAAGTTCGCACAGCCATCACAGTGATGTATATAGCAGTAAGACGGGTCAGCACCTCCCGGACTGTGGGAAAATCGTAGAATGTCCAAGGCAGCAATAGCCAGATAACGATGGCTGGCACGATGCTACAAGCCGAAAGCAGCACCTTGCGATTGAAAATGACATCGTCCCACTTTACCCCTGTTTTCTTTGTCAGACGTAGTACGATAGGTACCAGTATCCTACGACACAACAAACCTGCCACGACGGCAAGTAAGATTGCTATCACCACCAAGACCGCATGACTGATATACATCACGCTGTCACCCACAAAACCACAGGTCTCCAGCAAATGATCGACCCATAACTGTATCTTATCCATTTGTCTATGATATTAAATCCTTGTTTCACTCATGCACCAAGAAAGAACAGACTGACACCTATCACTGAGATCAAAGCACCAAGAACTGCCTTCCAAGTGATCTTCTCGTGGAAGAGCCAATAAGCAGGCAGTATGATGATAATCGGCGTCATCGCCATCAGTGTGGAGGCGATGCCTGCTGCTGTATTTTGCACTGCCATCAGCGAGAAACCCACCCCCACAAATGGTCCGAAGATAGTTGTTGCTGTAGCCACAGAAAGTCCTTTTTTATCGTGCATGGCCTCTCGTAAAGGAGCCATTCCATCGCGATAATATAATAATAAGGTGAAGCCTATGATGCCCGCTACGCAACGATAAAAGTTGGCACTGAAGGGCACCAGCCATTCGGGCATCGACGCTGTTGGCTCATAATAATCCATACCAATCTTGCTTAACACCAAGCCAACACCCTGGCACACAGCCGCTCCGATAGCAAAGAGCACACCATTCAGGGGCAGTTTCAGCGACACTTTATGGTGCTCGCCTCGTCCGAGTACAGAGATACTGATACCAAAGAGTGTCACCAGCATCGCTACAATGCTCATAGGTGTCATCTGCTGTCCAAGCGTCACCCAGGCCATCAAGGCGGCAGACAGAGGGGCTAGTGTCATAAAGAGTTGTCCATAGCGCGAACCAATGATGATATAGCACTGAAAGAGGCAGAAGTCGCCTATCACGTATCCCACCAATCCAGACAAGAGCATCCACCCGCAAGCCTCTGCAGAAGCCCCTGGAGGTAAGATGTTGCCCGTCACCACACCAAAGAGCACCATCGAGAATAGCAGCGCTAGAGCCATCCTCAACACATTCAGCGTCAGATTGCCCAGTCGCTTGCTACCAAACTCACTCAGCAACGCCGTAGCTGTCCATGAAAAGGCGACACCTATTGATATAAATTCACCCAAATACTGCATCACGTAAGTCTATCTTTCTGTTTCAGGCTGCAAAAATAAACAATCTTATCCTATTTCACGAATATAATGAAAACTATTTTACCAAAGCCCGTTTCGTTTGGAGGAGAACACTGAGCAGAATCAGGCTGATGCCGATATAGAAGGAGTAATTAAGTTCACGTCCTTCACCAAAGATGAGGAAAGCAAGGATGATGGTATAACAAGGTTCCAGATTATAGGTCAGATTGACAGTAAAGGCAGAGAGCCGCTTCAATGCCTGAATCTGCAGCAGATACATGCCAACGGTGCAGAACAAAGCATGACAAAGCATCAGCCAGAGGTTTGAACCCTCAGGGATGACAACGACAGGCTGATGGCTGGGGAAAAAGAGAAGATAAACAGGAATGATGGCCGACATCGCCACAAGTCCGCCTGACATCTGATACATCAGCACCGTTCGACTGCGTACGCCCACACTCGCCTTCTTGTTGCAAATGGCATAAAGGGCACAGACGGCGGAAGACACTACGCCGATAGCAATACCATAACGATAACGGGCATCAAAAGAGAAGATGCAGAAGACACCCAACACGGTAATCAGCGAGAAGAACAGTTCAAGCCAAGAGAAGTGTTTCTTAAATAGCAACGGCTCAAAAACGGCTGTAAAGAAACCTATCAATGAGAAACAAATGACACCAATAGAGACATTCGAAGCCTTGATAGAGCCATAGAACAGAATCCAATGGAATCCCAACAAGGCCCCACAGCCACAGAGTTGGAGGAACTTACGCCATCCGATGCGAGGCAAACCCGTAAACACCAACAGAATCAGACTCGTGAACAGCATCCGATACCACACGATATCCACCTCGTTGAGTGTAATCAGCCTGCCAAACAAGCCCGTGAAGCCTGCCAAAAGAACACTCAGGTGCAACTGTACAAAGCCCTTTTGTGTCTCGTTCATTTCTTCAGGATCTGCTCTGCATGTTCTTTGGTCTTGACCTGCTTGCCAGCAAAGATCTGTTCGATGACGCCTTCTTCATTAATGATAAAGGTGGTTCGGATAGTGCCAAAGGTCTTCTTACCATACATCATCTTCTCGCCCCAGGCACCCATCGCTTCCATCAGCGTCTTATCGACATCGGCAATCAACGGGAAGGGCAACTCGTGCTTCTCCTTGAACTTAACATGCGAGGCTGCTGAATCCTTACTGACGCCAACAACCTCGTAACCAGCACCTTGCAGTTCGCCGTAATGGTCTCTAAGACTGCAAGCCTCTGCCGTACAACCACTGGTATTATCCTTCGGATAGAAATACAGCACCAACTTCCGTCCACGATAATCACTCAGACGGATATCCCGTCCCTGTTCGTCCTTGCCCAATATCTCAGGCGCCTTGTCTCCAATGTTCATCTTTTGTTGATTATAAAATTATTAATACGTAACTTGTCAACCACCAGTGCGATGGCACCATCGCCTGTGACATTACAGGCCGTACCAAACGCGTCCATAGCAATATAGATAGTAATCATCAACGCCTGGTGATCGGCATTAAAACCAAGAATACTCGCCAACGGACCTAAGGCAGCCATAATAGCACCGCCAGGAACGCCAGGTGCAGCAACCATCACCAAAGAAAGCATCAGGATAAACTCAAGGAAAAGTCCAAAATCAGTTGGCATACCCTCAATCACACAGATGGCCAGTGCACAAGCAGTGATCTTCATCACAGAACCAGACATGTGGATGGTGGCACAAAGGGGAACCACGAAACCCGCCGTCTCCTCAGAGACTCCGTTCTTCTGTACCTGCTTTAAAGTAACAGGGATCGTTGCAGCAGAACTGCTGGTACCTAAGGCTGTCGCATAGGCAGGCAACATCGTCCATAACAACCGCAATGGGTTGCGATGTACCACCATACCTGCTGCCACAAACTCATAAAGCAGGATAAACACATGAAGGATCAAGATAATAAGAATAATACTGGCAAAAACAGAAGCAACCTGCCACACCAGACCAGAATACGTCAAAATCAGGAATAGACCGAAGATGAAAAGCGGCAACAAAGGAATCAAAAGACCTCTGATCGTCCTATAAATTACCTCCTTAAACTCCACTGCTACCATGCGCAGCGTTGGTAAACGGCCATAGGCAATACTAATGCCCAGAATAAATGAAAAGATGAGGGCAGACATGACATCTATCATCTGAGGTATGCGCAGTTTGAAGTAAGGCATCAGCACCTCGGGCTGCTCAGGAATGGCAGCCATCGACTGCCCCAATATAGAAGGAAAACACAAAAGACCTGTAGAGTAAGTCAATAGTCCACTGAACACGGTGTCGACATAGGCAATCACCACTGTCACTATCAACAATTTACGAGCCTGGTTGCCAATCTCGCCGATGGCTGAAGTAACCAGACCGATAATGATCAACGGCACGAGGAGTCCTAACAACTGGGCAAACAGGTCATTAAAGGTCACAAACAGCCTCACAAACGGCTCGTTCGCCACCAATCCCAACAGAATACCCAGCACGATGGCTATCAGTACACGCGGGAGCAGACCTATTGAAAAACGTTTTTTCATCTCACTTCCTTCTTTTTATTTTTCGGCTCTGGCAAAACTTTGCAGGTCTCACGAACGATCAGTGAGAGATAATCACGATCATCGACATCAGCGATATAGAAGTAATCCTTTGCCCCTTCATAAGGCGGCCGCATATCAACGATTCGCAACAATGGACGAACCTCCTCCGTAGGCTTCAGGTAAAAGCAGTCGTCACAGATGAGTCCGAAGATCTTCCCGTTGCAGTAGATGCCATAATCACCAAACATCTTCTTCACCGTTATCTCCCCCGCCCCACCGCACTGATCAGCGATGTACTGCACAAAGTCTGAATTGCAAGCCATATTTCTTCCTTAATTAATTCTAGGTACAAAGATACATAATTTTTAAATTAATAGCGCCGCAGATTTCTCCTCTGCAACGCTATTATTATAGATAAGGTGTAATCTGTAATCGCATCGACGGCGTTAGCATTACCTCCCAAAGGGCATATCAGCCGATAAACGCCAAAATGACATTGACAGCCTCTTCCTCGGTCTTGTCATCCATAGAAATGACCAGATCGTAGTTACGAGTGTCGTAGCGCGAGGTGTGGGCGTTATTCTTCATATACTCCTCTCGCGTCTCGTCCACCTCCTTGATGACCTTCTTTGCTTCCTTCTCACTAAGACCCTGCTTAGCCATAACCCGCTTCAAGCGATGATCCATAGAGGCCTGAATGAGTATGTTCAAACGATTATGATTGTCATTCATAACTAAGAAGGCTGAACGACCAGCAATGACACACGACTCCTCATTGGCAATACTATGTAAGATTTCCTTTTCGGCCTTCAACACAGCCTCGGAAGTCACATACTTTTTATTTTCCTCATCGTAATGCTCGGAAGAGTTGGCTGCAGATTCTCCTAAAATCAACACACGTTTGATTTCTTCCCACCAACTGCGGTTGTTGCCTTTCAGTTTCTCTATTTGATCTAATGTCAAATCAAACTTCTCTTCCAAAGGCTTGGTCAGCGCCTTGTCATAGTATGGCACTCCCAACTTTTCTGCTAATATGCGCCCGACAGTGCGGCCACCGCTGCCCAACTCACGATTAATAGTGATAACAAATTTATCGTTTTTGTTCATAATATTTATAATTTTCGTTATTCCTATATATAAATAAGGTAATGGGGACGTCGTAGTCCCCACTACCAATAACAGTTTTAGTCAGCAAGCTTGGCCTTGATCATCTCGCGGTTGAGGCGAGCGATGTTGGCGATAGTCTCGTTCTTCGGGCAGACAGCCTCGCAGGCGCGAGTGTTGGTGCAGTTTCCGAAGCCGAGTTCGTCCATCTTGGCAATCATGTTCTTCACACGACGGGCAGCCTCTACACGACCCTGTGGAAGCAGAGCCAGCTGGCTAACCTTAGATGATACGAATAGCATAGCAGAACCGTTCTTACAAGCGGCAACGCAAGCGCCACAGCCGATGCAAGATGCGCAGTCCATAGCCTCGTCGGCATCCTCCTTAGGAATGAGGATGGCGTTGGCATCCTGAGCCTGACCTGTACGGATCGTAGTATAACCACCAGCCTGGATGATCTTATCAAAGGCATTGCGGTCAACCATACAGTCCTTAATCACGGGGAAGGCTGCTGAACGCCAAGGCTCAACGGTGATCACATCACCATCGTTGAAGCGACGCATGTAGAGCTGACAGGTGGTAGCACCACGTTCTGTCTTGCCGTGAGGCGTACCGTTAATATACAGCGAGCACATACCGCAGATACCCTCGCGGCAGTCGTGATCGAACACGAAGGGCTCCTTGCCTTCGTTGATGAGTTCCTCGTTCAGGATGTCGAGCATCTCGAGGAACGAGGTATCATCGGGAATATCGTGCATCTCGTGGGTGTCGAAATGTCCCTGGTCCTTGGGGCCGTTCTGGCGCCAGAACTTTATTGTG
>Ga0310690_10008020_pt1 | contig 13477 bp, 31 predicted proteins | sample AusTroGonzalo_MG_2_FD_207661 | JGI IMG/M metagenome (GOLD analysis project Ga0310690, IMG submission 207661) | Bovine rumen microbial communities from tropical cattle in Woodstock, Queensland, Australia - Gonzalo_04 (v2) (version 2) | ecosystem: Host-associated > Mammals > Digestive system >... | reverse complement strand
TACCTTTTTTCTTGGGTACTACAACTGGTAATTTTTTGTCACCAGTTGCTCTTTCCCATTCTTTTACTTTTTCTTTACCACCTAATGCTTTTGTACCTTGTGGTGTATGTGCCCAACGTCTTTGTGCTTCACTCTTAAACGGCATACTATCACTCCATTTCAAATAAATATGATTCTAAATAACTTTTATTAAATTTTCTTATATATCTTACTTTTGGTTTATCATAATCTTCTGATAATATTATTTTTAAACCACATATAGTTTTTATTTTATTTAATGGTACTCTATTATATATAAGTGAACTTGATTTTATATTAGATAAGTCTTTTGAGTTTATTTCTAATGTGTTAGGAAATCTACCATATTTTAAATAATATTCTCTTTCGAGTTTTTCTACTTCTTTCATAATAACCTACCTTAATATTCTAGTTCCTATTTCACCATTGTGTTTATCAAACTCATATAATTCTTGTTCTTTAATTGTATTTATATACCCACCATTATATTCATACATATCGGTAGGGATCATTGTATCTTGTTGTATTCTCTTTAATCCTGGCATCATCTTTTTATCTTCAATATTCGAATGATAATGTCCTTGAAAATAATATCTATATTTACTATCTCCCCATAATTTAGGGAACATATCTGGTAAAGCATTTGTTAGTTTCTTTGCTGGTATATCTCCGTGTGATAAGAATATTGCATTATCTCCAAACATAAATGCTTTTACCTTTTTATAATCTTCATCAAATATATATTGCCTATCTTCACTAAACATTTGTTGTAAATGTAAGTATAAAGTATAGTCTAATATTTCATCGTGATTACCTGCTACTAAAAAGCAATGTATTTGATTAAAGTATTTCTTAAAAGTCTTTAATGCTTTTATTTGTAGCTCTAATCCTTTTTTATACATATCTCTATAATTTGCATCTACTAATGGTGTACCTTTTGAAGTAGTTCCATTTACATTATCATAATTAAAGAAATCATTTCCTATTGTATAGAATAAATGTCCTACTCTTTCTACTTCTTGCCATTTAATTAAACCTTCTATGATTTTATTAAATATTTCTTCGGATTTTTCTATATCGTATGATTCACCTGTTGCACTTGCATAGCATCTTCTATCTATATGTAAATCTACTATATTACAAAATATTCCACGATCATCATTTAATGTTTTATTTTTCTTTACTGATTCCACTTTAAATGGTTTTATATTGCTTTCTACAAGTTCTTTTGCTACTTCTATGGTATCTTGTATAGTTAAATGTTGTTTTGGTCTTATTTTACATTTAAATTGATAATTAAGTTCTCCGTCTTTACCCCATTTATTAAATGTCCAATTAAGTATTTCCCATTCGCTTACTTTATAACCATACATTTCTAATATATCGTTTTGTGATAAATTATTATTTTTACTTGTAAATGTTTTTTCTAATGTTATTGTTCCGTCTGCAAAATGTGATTCTTTATCAACATTTTCGCCTTCTTCGGTTGGTATAAAATCGTCATTAAGACTATTATACTTAAATCTTATTCCTGCTTGAGTTCTATTATCGTTCATTATACGATTATATTCTTCGGTAATTTTTGCCCAAGTAGATTCTCCTTTTTTCACTTTTCTTCCAAGTTCTAATATTAAATCTTCGTTATACACAACTCATCTTCCTTCCTAGATTTTATATATACTCCTTGTATTATCTATATAATAACATATTTTACATTATTTTTCAAATGTAGATTTATTAGGAAGGCATTTATCTAAAAATCTTATTAGTTTTATTCTTGTTAAACCAAAATCATCTAATTGTTCAGTATCATTGAAGCATACTATTTCTCTATTTCTATATTGACTAAATCTAACTGAACTCTTTAAACAACAATAAGCACAACTTTTATATAAATTTTCGTCATATACTGCTATATCACATATTTTAAGTAAATCACTAAATATAGTTGCAGATATATTCTTCTCGTGTCTAAATTTACTATACTTTAAGCTTTGTAGTATTTCTTCATAGTTTTCTTCTAATATTTTTAAATTAAAACTCTTTTTTCTTGCATCAGGTAAATGATAAAATCCGTATTTAACTTTTTCTTTCATATACTTTTCTTCTAGTTTTAGATTATTGTTTAATATCTTAAAAAAAACATTATCACTTGTTTCTAATTGTTTACCACTATAATATTCAAAAGGTATTCTATTATCAACGTGTACTGGTTTATCTTCCTTAAAAAACTTATCTTCAGGAATAGGATTTATAAAGAATTCGTCATCGTCACTTATTATGTAATTATCACTTAAATCTTCTATTTTATCTAAATACATTAAAATTGGTACACAGTTATATACTGGTAATAATTCTTTTGGAATAAATTCTTCGTGAAATACAATTCTTAATTTAGGATTATCTCTATTTAACCATTTAGGTATTTGATCTTCGTCTTGTACTATTATAAATACTTTATTAACCCAAGAGCAATTTGTTTCAATTCCCCTTAACCAATATTTAAATGTTCCCCAATCTCTTAATCTTTCTTCTCCAAAAGCTTGTCTATTGTTTTCTTCATTTTGCCCATTTCCAACTTCTTGTCTTTTCCAATAATTAAAATTTTTTCTCCACTTTTCATTATCGTCTAAATATGTGACTACTATATCTATTTTACTCATATATTTCTACCAACCCTTGTGCTTCTAATTCACTAACTCTTGATTTTTTTAAATCTAGTATATTGTTTCTTTTTGCGTGAATATTTTCTTCTACTAAATATACTCTCTTTAAAACTCTAACTTTTTGTAATTCATTAGGATTATATTCTATTTCATCAGTTAAATATTTATTCCAAGTTTCTTTTGGTATCTTATAATCAAACTTTTCTTTTCCTTTTACTATTTCTTCAATAGGTATATTTTTCATATTCAAATCTATTATAATTCCGTTTTTATCATTTACACCTATTTCTCTAAACGCTTTTAAGTCAGTGACTATTACAGGAGTTCCTAATATCAAACTCTCGGCAACACTTAATCCATAACTTTCACAATCAGATAATTGAACGAGAAAACTGCTTTCTGCAACTTCTTTTCTTACATCAAGTTTTTGTGGTAATACTTCTATGTTTTTACTATCAAATGCTCTTTTTTTATTTGTAAATAATCTCCAATGAAATTTAATTTCTTCTCTATCTAATCTATTTGCAAGTTCATTTATTCTCCATTGTCCTTTTTCACTTGTAAGTCTAGTGCAAGAAATTAAGTTAAGACCTTCTAACTTTTTCGTTTTAACTTTTTCTATTTCTACTGGGTTATATATTAGTTCTATATCTTGTCCTGTTATTTCTTTAAATCCGTCACAAGCTACTTTACTAACTCCTATATATTTAAAGTCTTTATCATAAAATGTTCCAAAACCTACATTCAAAGGATCATAGTGTATAATATGATATTTTTCTTTTGCTTCTACTTCTATATCATATTTATAATTGCAAAAAAACCTATCACATTTAATAGGTTTTGTATATTTTCTTACTTCTACATATTGAGCAAGTCTTTTAACTTGTTTTTCATCTGCTTCAGTATAGTACACTATAAAGTTATGATATTTCTTTGCTAAATAATATAAAAAAGATTCTACTCCACCTATTGAACTTAATTTGTGCATATAAAATACATTTTTCATTGACTATCTACCCCATTTATTAAACTTAATACGTCATCGTGAAGAATTACGTCTTTATATGCTTTTAATCTTCTTTGTCTTTCTTCTTCACAATAACTATGTTTACATCTTAAATCTATTAAATCGGCATAATTTCTATATACCGAAGAATATCTCTTTGAATTTTTATCGTATTTAGCAACATCAGAACTTATTGCATTAACATTATCTCTATTCCATACTGCATAAGGTATTCTACATATTGAAATAGATTCTATATTATCTATTTGTGCTATATGTTGAACTACATCTTCTAATAATGTGTTTTCAGGAAATTCTACAAATTTACTTCTTTTAACACATTTAGTCCAGGGAGCAACAAATACACTTTTTGCAATTTTTTCTAATGTATCGTCTTTAATCATTACTTTTGCATTAACATTATTTTTATGTGCTACATAAGGTAAACGTATTAAATCAGTTCCATACATCTCTACAATTTCATTTATAGCTTTTAAACTATCTTTTGAATAAATCCAATCGTCACAATCTAAAAATAAGATATATTCTCCAATTGTCTTTGATACACCTATATTTCTTGTTCCACCATTATATGCTTTTTTAGTAAGAATAAATGTTTTTAATTGCCCTAGTGGAAATTTTTTGTGATATTCTTTTATAATATCTATCGAATTATCAGTAGACATATCATCAACTATAATAACTTCATAATTCTTAAATGTTTGAGATAATATTGAATCTAAACACTTTCTAATTGTATTCTCTGAATTATAGTTTGGAATAATAATTGAAAATTTAACCATATTATCTCCTTTAATTAAGTGGCAACACAACCCAACCAACGATACCTAATACACCACTTGCTCGTTCCCTTTTATTCTTCCCAAATTGTTTTAATTAATACTATAAGATAGATGAGATAGGATTCTTACCTATTTAGATATGGGCAAACCAACAACCATTGTTCGATTATAAACTCATCTATCTTATGCTACCAATTAAATTGATAGCAATGAAGGAAGGTGATTTAATTAGTGCTTTTAATTAGCACCATACCAGAGATAAACGATTGCGACCAAACTCAACTATTTCTAGTTGTTGCAATAGGTACTTATAAGTGTTCCATTTATCTCCAGTATGCTACCAATTAGGTAGCACTGTGTATAGGGGGATTATTTAATCTTGTCTAATAATTCTTTATTAAATTTATCTGTATATTCAATTGGTGCTTCAGTATAACAATCGAAGTAGCCTAACCCATTTACTCTTTTATAGATAACTCTTACATCTACTTCTTTATCAACTAATGTTAATTGGTCTTCTTTCTTACCAGTGATCGTAGATTTAGGAACTACCTTTTTAACTTTTTTAATTGTGTAATTATCTTTTGTGATTTCTTTTTTACTTAAAGCATATTGATATTCATTGCTTTCTAATTCTAATTTAATTACATTTTCAAATAATTTAATTGTATTAAAAATAAGTAATTCATTATCGGTTTTGTATTGACTAAAATCTTTATTTAGAATTTCTAAATTTTCTTTAAATTTTTGTAAACTTGTTTCCATTTTTTTCTCCTAATTTCTTCTTTAAATCTACTTCTAACTCTTGATTAGAAATATATATATCAGGAATACGATTTATTCTTTTCATTTCTTCCCAATATTTTCTTTCACTCTTATCTTTTATTTTAGCAGTATTTATTGTTCTTGATTTTATAATTGTATATAAAGGCTCACTTTCAGGAATACTTGCCATTTTTCTTCTTACTTCATTTATTCCTAAATTCATAAAATCTTCAAAGCTTATATTTTCATACCTTGCACAATAGAAAGCATATAATTGGTCTAAATCTTCATCATAAGCAAACGAGAAATATGTTTTATTACTGCTTTTCTTTTCTATTGTGCTTTCGTAAAATCTTCTTTATTTATTTTTTTGCCAGTTAAACATTGAATTAGTTCTACACCGAATTTTTGCCCTTCTTCTGCACTTTCTAAACCGATGTCTGACATAAGTTCTTGAATTGACATATTAAACAATTTAATACATTTTTCGTCAAAATATTCAAGCATAATTTCTTCTTGATACCCTTTTTCCATTTCAACAACATTTGAATTATCATAATATGTTTTACCATTTTCTTTTGTTTCAATAGTAAGTTGTTTAATACTCATACCTTTTTTTGCAAGATCCATAACCATTCTTGTTCTAGCTTTTGCAACTAATCCTTGCATTTCCCTAGTTGAGTTAACATCGGATTTAAATTCAAATGATTTATCTTTGTAGGTAAGTTTGTAGTTATCAGAAGATAATTGTTCAAACTTATACTTCATACTTTTCTCCCTTCGAATTTTATCTACTATTAGATTACCACATTTGACAATTTTTGTAAAGTGTAAATTTTTTCTGAAAAACTATTTACTTTTAATTTTTGTGGTGTTATAGTGTAAGTACGATAGAGAAAGGAAGATGAAAAAATGGAAATAATTAAGTTTATCGTAAAGGAAAATATTAAAGAAGGGTATAGTCTAAAAGAACAAATTATAGACGGAATAGGTACAATATCAATTATTATTCTTTTAGTCTTAATGCTAGGTTAAGATTATGGAAGTTAAAAAGATAATTAAATCATTTGATCCTATATACTCAAATAATGAATTTAAAAAATTAGGAGATGCTTTTATGGATTCAATGGTTTATTGCAGATGCGGACATTCACAACAAATTAAACCCAGTAAAGATAAAGGCATTTGTAAATATTGTAATCGTACTGTCTATAATCATTCTAAAGCTCGTTTAAGATTTCTTATGTTAACTAATCAAAGTATTTTAAAACAATTTGACAAGGGGGAATAGATATGAATAACGGTTATTCAATATGTTTTAATGAATGGGCATTAGATAAAGATATTAAAAACGAATTAGGATTATTGCTTATCATATCTAGTTTAACTGCCGAAAAAGGTTATTGTTATGCAAGTAATAAATATCTAGCAAGTATATTTGAAACAACGGAAGAAACTATATCACGAAAGATAAAAACATTGCAAGAAAAAAACTATATAACAGTTGAATACGAGAAAAAAGGTTGTGAAATAATTAATCGAAAATTACGATTGACAAAAATATCAATCGTCGATTATCAAAAATATCAATCGTCGATTGACAAAAATGTCAAAGAGAATAATATAATGATTAATAATATAAGTATTAATAGAGAGATATATATAGAAGAAATCGAAAAGTGGAAGCCAATTCTTACTCCAACTGATTTTGAAATTATAAATAAAATTATTGAGAATTTTACAATAGAACAAGTAAGAGAAGCCATTCCTATTTGTGAATATAATAATGCTTATTCTTTAAAATATTTAATACAAGTATTAACAAATCCAAGAAAAGAAAAAATAAATGTAGCAAAGAAATCAGGAATAAACCCAAAATGGCTAAATGAAGATATTGAATCACACGATTTATCTGATGAAGAAATTGAAAAACTCAAAGAAGATTTAAAAGATTATTTATAAATTTTAAAAAAAGTATTGCATTTTACCATAATATATGATATAGTATAATTGTAATAAGAAATTATTACTAGAAAGAAGGAATTATATGTATACATTAAGCGACTTATGGAAGCAAACTTATGATACTTACTATTTAACATTCGACAACAAAGGCAATTTTAAAGAAGGCAAAGGAATCGTTCTTTATAAGATTTATAAAGAAGTCGAAAAAGAAATGAAAGAATATGCAACTAGCCGTAGGAAGAATGATTATATAGTTGAAGTTCTATGGAATAAAAAAGAAAATCAATTAGCAAAGATAACAATTAAAAGATAAAATGAAAATGAAAGAAGGAAATTAAAATGGAATTAAGAGAAAAATTATTAAATATTCAAATGGAGTTAAAAGCACCAAAAAATCAATACAATAGTTTTGGGAAATATAAATATAGAAATTGTGAAGATATACTAGAAGCAGTAAAACCTTTATTGCTTAAATATAAAGCAACTTTAACAATAACTGATGAAATTGTTGTTATAGGAAATAATAGCCCTATAACTTACAACGAAACATATTATGATAAAGAATTAAAAAGAGAAAATACAAGAACTATTGTAGTAGGTTTAGAAAAATATTTTATTAAATCAACTGCTATTTTACAAGATATTGAAAGCGACGCAGTACTTACAAACGAAGCATTTGCCGAAATAAGTAGTCACGCAGGAATGAGTTCAGAACAAAGCACAGGAACAGCAAGTTCATATTGTAGAAAATATTGCTTAAATGGTTTATTCTTAATAGATGATACAAAGGATCCAGACACTGACGAATTTCATAATCAAACAACAATAGAAGAAAAAGCAAGTGATAAACAAATTGAATTAATTAAAAATTTAGTAGATGATATTGATAGTATGTTAAATTACTATGGTATTGAAAAAATTGAAGATTTAACTAAAAAACAAGCAAGTGAAATCATTAAAAGAAAACAAAAATAATGAAAATATTATCAGAACAAATAGTTAATACTTGTGAGTATGCAGGAACTATCGACATCTTAACTGGTGTTGATAGTTTCACACCACAAGTGGAATATAATGACGAATGGCACACTTATAAGTTAAATGGTAAGATTATACCAAGTGTCACAAAATTACTCGACAATGGGGAGTATATTAATGTTCCAGAAGAAATTTTAGAAAGAGCTAGAATAAAAGGAACGTTAGTACATAAAGAGATAGAAGAATATTTGAAAGAAGATAAATATGGTTTCACACAAGAATTTGAAGAATTTGTTAGATTATTTCAAACATATAATAATTTATTTAATCAAATTGCTTTGTTTGATATAAAAACATATTCTAATAATAGTGATGATAAAAAAGAAAAGTGTTTTAATCAATTAACAATGTATGGTAAAGGCGTAGAATACTTAACAAGTATTTTACCTAAACATCATTATGAAATATGGTTGCCACACAATAAAAAAGGTAAAATAATTGATTTAGACGAATTTATGAAGGGAAATAAAGTGGAGTATAAATGAAATATATTTTAATATGGGAATATCACGATTGCTATTATGAAATATTTGAATCAATGGAAAGTTTAAAAAGATATTTAAGATGTCTTTTAAAAGATTATAAAAACGATGATGATTTTCACTATAAAGTAATAGAAGGTAAAATAGTGTATGAAACAAATGATTAAAAGGAGAAAATATGAATAGTATTAATTTAATAGGAAATATAACAAAAGATATTGATTTACGTTCTACAACATCAGGCAAAAGTGTAGTAGAATTAAATATTGCAGTAAATGGTATAGGAGAAAATGAAGTAGTATATATACCAGTAGTAGTATGGGAAAAACAAGCAGAAAACGTTGCTAGATATTGTTCTAAAGGATCTAAAATAGGAGTTAGTGGTAAATTAATTCAAAGTGAATATACTTCACAAGGCGGAACAAAAAGAAGAATTACAAAGGTACAAGCTAATCACATTGAATTTTTAAATAAACCAGTAGGGAAAAAAGAAGAACAAGATTTATTAGAAGATTTTAGCGATGATGTCACAATAACTGATGATTCCGAACTACCATTTTAATTTTATCAGGGGGTATTGGTAAAATTAGAAAAGAAGGTGTAAATAATGATATTAGATTATATTGGGGGAGAATGGAAGACAAAAAAGAAACTATTGCAAGAAATGAAAAATAATGATATTATACTTAATGAACGAGTTTTTCGTAAACTCGTTGAAAAACAAAATGAATTATATGCAAATCATCTATCAGATAAATTTATAGTACATAGTTCAAAAGGTTATAAATTAACAAGTTGCCCAAAAGAAATTATGGAAAGCATTAAAGATAATCATAAAAGGGCTATGGATTTACTAATAAAGACATCTAAAATTAAAAGAGCCTTAATTGAAAATGGGAATGTAAACTTTGATTGGTAATGCCGAACAAATAATTCATTGGTTGTTTAATCAAGATAAGACCAAGTTATATGAAATAAATGAAAATACAAAACATCGAACTTTGACACAAAATGCTTATGCTTGGTCTTTGATTACCCAACTAGGAAATAAATTAAATTTATCAAAAGACGAAATTTATCTTGATATGTTGAAACATTATGGACAATCAACTATAATATCAATTAAATCAGATATAGATATAAAAGGTTTCTTTAAATATTATGAAAAACTAGGAGAAAGTGAAGTTAAAGGAAAATTATTTTCGCACTATAAAGTATTCAAAGGATCGTCTGAATATACAACAATAGAAATGAAAATATTCATAGACGGAATAATCCAAGAATGTGAAAATGTAGGAATACCTACTTTAACTGAAGAACAAATTAATTCTTTAAAAGTAGCATAATCTTTCTTTCTAGTAGAACTTTTAGACACGAGTTTGTTAAGCTACGAGTTTGGTGTCAATTAAACAACTTTACAAAAAAGTTGTTTTTTTATTAAAAAATGTATTGCATTAGTTTTTAATATATGTTATATTATAATTGTAATAGAAAAGATATTGCTAGAAAGAAGGAAAAATGAAAAGAATTGAAAAAATTATTTCAAAATTAAATGATGAAGACTACAAAAAAGAAGGACTTAAAGAAGATTTAAAAACACTTAAAATATTACTTGAAAACGTAGAAAGTCATTTAAAAGAGTTAGAAAGACTTGCTTATGAAGATTACAAGAAAGAATATGATGAAGGATCATTAACTCGTTCATTAGCTTATGGTACTGCATTGATGCTATTAGAAAAAAATATGGAAGAAGGCGAATAGATGAAACCAGTTAAAAAAGCAATAAATGATATTTATTATAATGACGCAGGCTTTGAAACACTTTTTGGTAGTAGAAGAAGTGGTTGCACATATTATGAAGTTAGAAAACTTGAAGAAGAAGTAAAATCTCAAAAGAATAGAGCTGATGTCTATAAAAGATGTTATGAGATTTTATTAAAAAGAAATAAATTAATGTTAAAAACATTAGAAGATTTAAAAGGAAGTGCTAGGTGGGAAAGACATCTAAACGAATTAGACCTTTTAATTGCAATAGGGAAAGGATTTGAAGATTAATGACAATAAAAATATATAGTGCAAGTGCCAATTATGGTAATGGAAAATTTAAAAAATATTATATTGAGAAATTAAAAAAATATAAATTAAGAGAAATAATATATGAAGATCGTGGAAGAGTAAACTATTATTATTATATAAAAATAAATGATTTGTCTGATATATTTAACATAATAGAAGAACTCGGACAAGAGCTAATAATTGATAAAGATTCAATAACAATTTACGATGATTATATAGAATAGGAAGTGAAGAATAAATGATAAAAATAAAACCAAAATTTGATTTTGAAAAATATAATTTTGGAATAGGTTTTATACTAAATAGAGAGTATGAAAGTAAAAAATATATTAGAGATTGTAAGGTCATTAATTATATATTTGGTTTTTATTTATTATGGTTTTCATTTGGAATTTTAATAGAATATACAGATAAAAGGAAGTGAATAATAAATGAGTGCAAAAGAGATGTTTGAAAAATTAGGATATTATGCAAGTTATGACTACAAAAAACCAAAAGTAGATTTTGCTTTTTATAAAAAATATTCTGAACAAATGATAGTGTTTAATGTAAGAGATAAAATAATAGAAATTATTGAAGGTGGAATTACATTAGAAGAACTACAAGCAATAAATAAACAAGTAGAAGAATTAGGGTGGAATAAAGGAAGTGAAAACAATGAAGTAGAAATCATAGAAGATACACCAAAGAAAATAGAAAAAATAAATAATACTAGAATTATGCAAACAATGGGTTTAGATTTAAAAGTACATCAAGAAGAAATACCAAAAGAAGTTAGCATAGAAGAAATAACTAATAAAATAAATGAAATAATAGATAAAATGAATGGAGAATAGATATGGAAGAAAAAGAAAAGATCGTAGCTGATATTTTAAAATTAAATAATATACATTTTACAATTCTTTGTAAAGAAGAAGGAATAAATTATACTAATTTTTATTATAAAAAAATACCAGTAGAAAAAATGAGAATGATTAGAGATAAATATATCAATGAAATTAAAAAGGCAATAAGTGAAATAGAAAATGAGAACTAGGAATGATAAAAAATTCTATGCTTTGTATTCTTCTGATGATATACCAGTGGCAACATTTGAGAATCAATATGAATTAGCATTATATTTAGGTAAAACATCTAGAAGTCTACAAAGTACAATTAGTAGGGTGGTTAATGGTAAAATAAAAAAGATAATAGATAAGAAAGGAAATACATATAATTTATATGTGTATATGAAAGAAGATAAAGATGAAAGAGATATTTAAAACTATAATGTTAACATTATTAATTTCAGGGGTGACAATTGGTTTGGGAATTATAATTGCAATAAAAATGTATCAACCACGATTAAATATAACTCAAATTAATCGTGAAAGTAAAATTGTGAATGTGGTGGAATAATGAAAAAGAAAACATTTTTAACTGAAGAAGAATTAGATAAAAGAGTTAGTGAAGCTAGAAATAAGGTTTCATATTTTGTATATTCAGAAGATAGAAAAGAATTATATTTAATGGCGATAGGAATTGAAGAATTAAGTTATTTCTTAAATAGACAAGCATGGAGAGTCAAAAAAGACTTAGAAAATATTAGAAGAAAAAGAAAAACAGAAAACAAATTAATCAAAGATAAAAATAACAATTTATATACAATTATTTCAGAAGAAGAATTAAGAATAGGAGGTATTTAGATGTTTGAAGATGATGGAATGACTATATTTTGTGTAATTATATTTCTTGCAGTTTTATTTTTTGTATTATTTATTAGTGCAGAAAGTAAATTACCTGATGAAATTAAAGATACAAACTGCATATATTACGAAAATCAAATTTATTGTTTACAAGAAAGTGAAGTGGAATAAATGAATTATAGAGAAAAAATTAAAAGAAAGTTTAAATATATTAAAAGGAAGTGAAGAATAAATGAAAAAAATTGATAAAGAAGAATTAAAAGCACAAATAGTTTGCGGAATATTTATACCTTTATTTATAATGTCGCCTTTTATAATATTTATTTTAGTAAAAGTATTTTGTTATTATGTATTAGGTTGGAAATAGTTAGGAAGTGAAGAATAAATGAATAAAGGGTTTACGATTATACAATTATTAGTAATTATAATTATATTATTGATTATATTTTGGCTAATAATAGGTTTATCTAAAAAAGGAACTGAAAATATAGATTGCTATATGACAACAAAAGGTTTGATTTGTACTTATGGAAAGTTAGGAGAATAAATATGGAATTATGGAAAGATATACCTAATTTTGAAGGTTTATATCAAGCAAGTACAAAAGGAAATATAAGAAGTTTAAACCATATAAGAAAAAATGGAACTAATAATTATATGCAAAAAGGAAAATTGTTAAAATTGAATAAAAATACAAGTGGTTATTTACAAGTGAGATTATCTAAAAATGGTATTGCTAAAACTTATAGGGTTAATAGAATTATTGCTTTGACATTTATTGATAATCCATTAAATAAAGAAACAGTTAATCATATAAACGGAAATAAATTAGATAATAGAGTAGAAAATCTGGAATGGGCAACTCATAAAGAACAAACAAAACACATGCACGAAATATTAGGTGTTCCTTATGCTGATTGTTCTAATTTAGTGCAAAGGAGATGGAATAATGGAACTTTGGCTTCGTAGTCAA
>Ga0310690_10008019_pt1 | contig 13478 bp, 11 predicted proteins | sample AusTroGonzalo_MG_2_FD_207661 | JGI IMG/M metagenome (GOLD analysis project Ga0310690, IMG submission 207661) | Bovine rumen microbial communities from tropical cattle in Woodstock, Queensland, Australia - Gonzalo_04 (v2) (version 2) | ecosystem: Host-associated > Mammals > Digestive system >... | reverse complement strand
TTTTTTCAACAACAACCGGTTCAGGAACGGGGACGTCCGCAACAACCTGTTCTTCCGCCACTTCCGGTTCTTCCAATTCAACAACCGGATTCACATTTTCATAGTTATGTACCGGACGCCGATTCGCGCGCGCCGCACATTGCGTACGCTGACGTCCAATCATATATTCCAAATCGGCGGCCAATTCTGGATACGCCTTGACATCTTCGCGCAATTCGGCCACACGCCGATTTATATCATCACAAGACATACGCGCAACAACCGCGCGTGGTGCTGGAACTTCTTCGATTGCGCCCGCATCCACAATTTCTGTCTCTGTAATATCGTCATAGACCGTGTCGTCAAATTCATCTTCGGCAACCGCCGGCGCACATACCAATACCGCCAAGATTCCAATTATTTTTATATTCATGCCCGCCCCCGTTGTTTATTCTTCGATAACGCGTTGCAATTCCATAATGAAATCAATTCCCGGATTGACCAACTTTTCAACTTTGTTAAGATATTTTTTGGCTTCTTGTTGCATCTGCAATTTCTTATATGTATTAACCGTAGCACGAATTTCACCCCTATCCAAATCAGTTTCATTTATACGCACACCTTCGGAAATTTTCAATTCATCTAACGCCTTTTGTGCATATTTTTGCTGATTTTCCTGGCATCCGTCTTCCGCAATTTTGGAATAAACTTCGGCATTACGTAAATGACACTCCGAAGTATAACCAACACCACAATCATCAATATTAGATAACAAACTTTTTTCAATAACTGCGCACGGAGTATCATCAACAATATTTTTATTCCAAAATTTATTCAAAACATCGAATGTTGCAAATTCTGCATCTCTCATTTCTATATACTTATCAGAATTTTCTTTGCACCCCCATTTCGCCAATCTATCATAAATATCGGCATTATGTTTATGAGCCGCCACTGCCCAGTTTAATTCCGAATCATCTATGTTTTTATTCAAATTTGCCGCCAATGCCTTTTCCCGCATTTGGCACGCATCTATTTCCGTCTGTACGGCGGAATCCGTCGTATGCGTCGATTTTGTCTGCCAAATAAATGCACCCGCCATCATACCGCATACAAATATTCCAATCAAAGCCAACCACGCACATATTCTTTGGCGACGTGAATAACCGTAACGATTTTCGATTTTATTATTTCTCATTTCTCTCTCCCGTTTTTTATTTTCTTATTTAACTATACCATTTTTTATAGTGATTTGTCTATCGGCACGATTTGCCAATGACATATCATGCGTCACGAACAGCATAGCCATTTTATTTTTGCGCACCAAATCCAGTAATAATTCAAAAACCGCGATTGCGTGATTTGGATCCAAACTGCCCGTGGGTTCGTCCGCCAACAATATATCTGGGGTGTTCGCCAATGCACGTGCAACCGCACACCGTTGTTGTTCTCCACCGGACATTTGCCCCGGCAGGTGTGATGCCCGGTGCGCAACATTTGCCGATTTTAACAATTTCATTGCACGCGCGCGCGCCGCATCTTCCGTCATACCGTTTGCCAACATCGGCAACATAACGTTTTCAATTGCCGTAAAATCAGACAATAAATTATGCCGTTGATATACAAACCCCATTTTGCGCCGACGTACCAATGTCCGCATTTCATCGTTCATAGTATGCACCGGTGTGCCACCGACCAAAATACTGCCCCCAGATGGTTTATCCAACAATCCGACACATTGCAACAGTGTTGATTTACCCGAACCCGACGGCCCAACCAATGCGATAATTTCCCCACGATGCAAATCAAACCCGCCACCGGTCAGAATATGTAAAGGCTGCCCCCCTTCAACAAAGGTCTTTTTAATATCGCGTACCGACAATACAACTTCGCCCCGTTTCGCACGTGATAAAGAATTTAATATCGACGCCATTACATAATTCCCTTTGTTATTCGTTTCTTAATACCTCTACCGGGTCGGTGTTGGCCGCCTTCCATGCCGGATAAATTGTTGCCAAAAACGCCAACGCAATTGCAAGTACCGCGATACCAAAAACCGTTGCAAATTCCACACGCGACGGCAATTCAGACAAATAATACAATTCCGCGGGAAACAAATCGCGCCCCGTCGCCCATTGGAAAAATTTGCGAATCGGTTCAATATAAATTGCAACAATCACACCCAATATCGTTCCCAACGCGGCACCAATCACACCAATACTGGTCCCCGACAGAATAAATATTTTCATCATCGACCGGCGCGACACACCAAACGTTCTCAGCACAGCAATATCTTTAGATTTATCTTTGACCAACATAACCAGTGATGAAACAATATTAAATGCCGCCACAATCACAATCAGCATCAGAATCAAAAACATAACATTTGTTTCAACCTGAAGTGCACCAACAAAACCACGGTTCAAATCACGCCAATCGCGCACAACATACCCATCGGGCAATTTGTTAATCAATGCCTCGCGCACGGCGGTGGTATCTTTGGGGTCTTTCAAGAACAAATCGATATGTGTCACCGCATTCCCCAGGTTAAGGTATTTCTGGGCCGTTTCCAACGGCATAAATATATATCCAGAATCGTATTCATACATACCCATAAAGAACGACGTCATAACCGGGTACGACATAATCCGTGGCATTGTTCCAAATGCCGTCGGTGTCGCACCGTTTGCAGAAACCAACGACACAACATCCCCCATATGCACATTCAGATTCCGTGTAAGTGACGCGCCCGCCACCAATTCACCATCACGAATTTGATTTAATGCCTTGCCATATATACGCGTACCGGTCGCCGTTTTTGTCTCCAAATCGTTCATACGAATTCCACGCACCATCGCACCGGTATTATTTCCATCATGCGTCACCATAACCTGGCCTTCGGCAATCGGGACAATCGAAGATATCGCATGCGCAACCGTCTTGCTGGATTTCATTTGTTCAATCAAAAAATCATAATCGGCAATTGCGCCATCTTGGTGATAAACCACAACATGCCCGTTCATCCCGACGATTCGCGATAACAACGTATCATGAAATCCACCCATCACCGACATGACAACAATCAATGTTGCCACACCCAACATTATACCAATCAATGACACCCACGACACCACGGAACCAAATCCGCGCCGACGCGCGCCCAGGTATCTGAATGCAATTTTTCTTTCTAATTTGCTGAACATCATGTTCCCTATTCTATCATTCAAATCTAATCACGCAAGAAATTCCGCAACGCATCACCGACCAATTGTGGTTCGGACGGAATGTCATTCGGATTCACAATTGAAACCATACGTGGCGACATAAATACGACCAATTCTGCAAACGGACTTATCAACGTTTCCGGGGTTGTGACAAAAGAATGCGTTGGAATACCAATTATTACATAGTTATCACCAATTGTAGACGGTATTGTAAACGAAGACAATTCGCCCTTGCTGGTACGCAGAACAATTTTTGCATCTATTTTGTTCCGCCCCGCATAATCACCATATTTTGCGGCGGCGCCAACAATTAAATCTGTCTCTATACGGTCTTCTTTGCTGCATTGGCCAATATCAAAACGCGATTGCCAACCATCCGGCACGACAAAATGCCCCTGGGATATAAGCACAACATTTGCCTGACCCGACAAAAATTCTTGCAGTGTTTTTGTATTCACCTCTGGTCCCACAACCAATGCGCGTCCAACAACACCCGGCACAGACATCTTGATATTTTTTTCACCAAACGCCGGCAACATATTCATCCAAACAATTGGATTATCGGTACGCGGATAAACGCGATACACATCCATATCCCATGCCAAGACATATTTTTTCGAAGAAATATCGGCAATTATACGCGCAACCTCGCGCTCAGTCTGATAATTTCCTTCGAACACAACGGTTTTATCGGCCCAATCCACAATAAGGTTTCTTACATCCGCCCCATGCATTGCATCCAACAAGGCCATTATTATATCTTGGTCGGCCGGCATTTTTATCAACCATTTTGCCCGATTCGATAATTTTAACTCGGCGCCGGCGGCATCATATGAATAATACATACGACCCAATCGCGCAATCAAATCAACCGTATCGGCCAAATTACCCGACGCAACCGAACCAGATATTTTTTCATACCCGGGTTCTTCTTCAATAATCGCAATATCTACACCTTCAAGTAATTTATTCAACGCGTTTGCAACGGTCTGTTTTCTAAAATCATAATCTGAAACATTTAATTCTGGCAAATCATCACCACGATCAAGACGCACCATTTCGATTTTTTCATCCGGCACAACCGAAACAACCGATTGATTATCCCAATTCACCGTACAACGCCGTGGCAATTCAACAGAAAACCGACGTGCAGTATCGGTGGTCAACGCCGCCTTTTTCGGAAAAATTGGCACAGAATTATCATCTATGACCAAATTATCAACAACCTGGACTGTATCATAATACACTTTATCATCACGCGCATCGTCACGCATACATGCGCCCAACAACACACATCCAAATATCAAAATAAAATTTATTATTCTTTTCATTTGTTTTCCCCGGGTTAAATATTCATTATTTTTTCAAATTCTTCCAACGTCATCTCGTATATCGGCTTTTCCGAAGGCGTCGTTAAATCACGCACATGCTCAAACTGGGCACGGAATCGTTCCAGCACAGACACAACATCGGGCGATATATCCTTGGACGATTTTACCAAACGTTCACCATATTCTACAACAAATTCCAACACGTCCGCCGCAAAAAAACGACCGACATAATTTTCCATTGGAATTCCGCCCTTTGTGACGCATATCGCCGACATAGTCTTTGCGGTCTGGTTATAATAATTTGCCAATTTAATAAAGTTTTGAACTGTTATAGCCATCTTTTCCCCCGATACATTTTTATACATTATAAAAACTATTGCCACCAAAACGCAATTAAATTATAATAGGAAACATGAGAATGTTAAAAATATTTTTATTTGCCGGTTTATTTGGCCTTGCCGCCTGCACTTCCCCAAATGGGGGCAGTATTGATGACGCCACAATTTTGAATTGGGAAAACGAATCGGTCACAACCGAACAGTTTGTTCGTGACCACAAGGCGTGCCTTGGCATAACTCAACCATCGTATATGCCACGTTCACGTTTGGCAAAACTTTTATCCCCCACCCAAAGCACCCGTATGCCGGATTGGGATGGCCTTTGGGTCACATTTCAATCAAATGAATACCGTGATGTTGGTCAACGCGCATTATTGTCTGTTCCACGAAACACTACATCAAAATCTGTAGGATCATACCGAAAATGTATGTTCCGTCGCGGATACCTTTTACGCGCAATGTAATTTTTTTGCGCGGCAACTTTTACATTTAACACAAAGTATGCTATAATACGCGATATGAAACGGAACCTTTGGTTTTGGCTGTACTTTATTGCCGCCATATTATTGGCCATATATTTTGCAACGCGTATTATTATGACCTTTATGGGATATGGCCCAATATCTACGGTTCGAAACATATCAATATCCGCGGATACAAAAAACAAGGATTTAACCGCAATTGTTGCGGCCACTGGTGTTGCGCCGGGCACAAATGCATATTCTGTAAATCTTGAATTAATAAATGAAAGAATATTAAATACCCCCGGGGTTCGCGAATCGGCGGTGCGCCGTATGCCCAATGGCAATTTATCTGTACACGTCCGCCTTTATCGTGCGGTTGCCGGATGGACGGACGGCACATATTATTATCCATTGTCTGCGGATGGAACGGTGGTGAACAGTCCATCGGAAGAAAAAAAACCTGGTGTAGTTATGTTCCGCGGGGCACTTCCAAATGATATATCCGAAATAACCAAGGCCGCAACAAATCTTATCGGGGAACTGGATTATATGGAATGGATTGACGAACGTCGTTGGAATATGGTCACAACAGACGGCATCACAATTATGCTGCCCGAAGAAAATCCAACCGCGGCAATTGCTTCCTTGGTCACATTAAACAACAAACATAATATTCTTTCAAAGGACATTAAAACCATAGATATGCGTGACGATGCAAGGATTTTGGTCAAATAATGAATATGATGGATTCATCTTTTCTGTGTCTGGACATTGGCTCGTGCGGGGTTCGCGGTATGGCATATCGTATTCGTAACGCAGAAATTGATAAAAGCGCATATTATTCTGTGGACGATTTTGATACAGTGTTCGCATTAAAATCTGTAATTGATGAATTGGAACGGCAATTGGGAACACATTTCGACTCGGCATATATAACGGGGAACTTTGGGGCATCTTGCTTCAAAATGACCGCCAAGAATACAATATGGCCAAATGACCATAAAATAACCGCCGCCGATATAAAATCGCAAATTTCTGAAATCGATGCACCCGATGGATTTTATCCTATGCATATAATTCCATTACGATATGATACACCAAAAATTCGCAATATGTTGTCCCCAATCGGACACAGCGACCGACAATTAGTATCTGCGTTTTCCGCGCTGTTTTTTGATGGCGAATATATGCAAAAAATTCAATCAATGTTGCGACGTGCACACATACAACCAACCGCGTTCTATACGCCGCATTTCTTGGGCAACGCAATTTTGCATAAAAAAAATCAAACAATTATGTTCATAGATTTTGGTGCAGAAAATACGACAACATCTATATGGACCGACCGCGGGCCGGTACTGTATGATGGTCGTGCAATTGGTGGAAATGATTTAACAACGGAAATATCAACAAGGTTGAATGTACCGTTTACAGATGCAGAACGAATTAAACGCGGTGTTGCAGACCTTAAATCAAACGAAATGGCACGGTTCAGTCCGGCCGATTCCGCATACGCTTTTTCTTGCGCGGACGTAAATGAAATTGTTGTTCCTTTTTACAATGATTTAATTGATGGAATAAAAAATGACCTGGCCGAATATGTAAACAAATATTCCCCCGAACAAATTATTATTGGTGGCGGTGGCGCACATATAAACGGCATAGATGACTTGATTTCTTCTGCATTTGGCAACATACCTTTTATCAAAAAAGATTCTGATTGGGCGGCGCGCACATTGGCCGAATACATTTGGGAAAGTGAATTACCACGTCGGCGCGCATATATCGCGCGTGCAAAAAAAATTGAAAACCGCATAGACAAAATATTAAATATATTCAAACGCCGTCATAAAACAAACAAACGTCAAATTCCGATTTTACCAAGCACTTTGTGCTTTGATATGACGCGCCCTGAAACATATACAATGTTTCAAACCGCCGGAATTTCTGCAATACACGTTGATATTATGGATGGATTATACGTAAATAAAATTGCGGGCGGAATTGATGAATTGCGCCAAATTCGGGCATCTTGGGCGGGGCACTTGCACGTACACCTTATGACCGACGCACCGGCCGAATGGGCGCGCAGTGCGATTGACGCCGGCGCAGATACGATTATTGTTTCAACGAATACATCGGGGTTGCGCGCGGCGGTACAAATTGTACGCGCGGCACACCGCCGTATAGGTGTTGCATTAAACCCTGAATCACCCGTATCTTTACTGAAAACAATTTTACGAGATTTAGACGAAGTTATGGTTATGGGGGTCACGCCCGGTGCTGCCGGCCAAGAATTTAACCGCGATGTATTACATAAAATAAGTGTATTAAACGCCACGCGAAAAAAATATGGTTTAAAATTTACGATTTCTGTTGATGGCGGCATAACCCCAGAAACCGCACGTATGTGCTGGGACACGGGCGCCGATGCGTTGGTCAGTGGTTCTTACCTTGCATCTGCACCTGATTTTCCATTGGCGGTTCTATCATTACTGCCACCGGAAAAACCTAGTGCACAATAATTTTGCGCCCATTTTCATATTCAGAAATATCAATATGAATTGTATTCGTTGGCAACATATGCGTCGCAATATCCGGCCATTCTATTAATGTAATATCATTTTGAATTGCGTAATCCAAGCCGATTTCAACCAATTCCGCCGCGTCCGTAATTCGATACAAATCAAAATGAGAAATCTTTTTATCCCCCGCCACATATGTTTGAACAAGGGTAAATGTCGGACTTGGCACAACAGTATCCGCCCCGCACAAAGTTTGAATTATTGTTCGCGCAATCTCACTTTTTCCAACACCCAAATCACCGTGCAAAGCAACGGTCACCGGCGCCACCAGCGTTCGTGCAAAATTTTGTGCAAAATCCCGTGTTTCATCAATATTTTTTGTTATATATGTTTTCATATTTTACTCCAAAACCAATAAATCATCTTCCAATTTACGTATCGTGTCACGAATTTCAGCCGCGACTTCAAATTCCAAATTTTCTGCTGCACGCCGCATTTTTTGATTTAATGTCTTTATCTCTTTGCGCAATGTTTCTGCATCTTTGATGCCTTCTTTGGTGTACAAGAATTTTTGTTTTTTATCAACCCTTTCTTTTGCCTCTGTCACCTCATCAAATACGGCCTTGGACACAGTTTTCGGAATAATACCGTGTTCCGCGTTATATGCCATTTGTTTTTCACGACGTCGCGCAGTTTCGGAAAGCGCCGCATCCATAGAATCTGTTATCACATCTGCATATAAAATCACCCGCCCGTTTGCATTACGTGCCGCACGCCCGATTGTTTGAATCAATGAACGTGTTGAACGCAAAAATCCCTCTTTATCGGCGTCCATAATTGCAACCAATTCACATTCTGGAACGTCCAAACCTTCGCGCAATAAATTTATTCCGACCAAGACATCAAATTTACCCATACGCAAATCACGCAACAATTCGATGCGTTCCAATGTTTCAATATCACTGTGCAGATACCGCGCGCGCACACCATTTTCAACCAAGTAATCTGTCAATTGTTCCGCCATTTTTTTGGTAAGTGTCGTCACCAGCGCACGCCCATCCTTGATTGACTTTATTTCACACAACAAATCATCGACTTGGTTTTTAATTGGACGAACGAAACATTCGGGGTCCAACAGACCCGTTGGACGTATCACTTGCTCGGCCACTATTCCGCCCGATTGATTCAATTCCCATTCGGCGGGCGTTGCCGAAACAAAAATAGTTTGTGGACGCATTTTATCCCATTCTTCAAATGTCAAAGGCCGGTTATCCACACATGACGGAAGTCTAAATCCATATTGCGCCAAAGTTTCTTTACGCGCCCTGTCCCCGCGGGACATTGCACCAATTTGCGGCACGGTCACGTGACTTTCATCAACAAATAAAATCGCATCTTTTGGTAAATATTCAAACAGCGTTGGAGGTGGTTCGCCGGGTTTGCGTCCCGATAGATAGCGTGAATAATTTTCAATTCCGCGACACGTACCGGTTGCTTCCATCATTTCAATATCCATATTTACACGTTCCCGCAAACGTTGTTCTTCGACATACTTCATATTTTCATGAAAGTATTGCAACCGTTCATCTAAATCGCGCCGAATTTGTCCTATCGCCGCCATAATAGACGGCATAGGCGTTGCATAATGAGTATTCGGGTATACCGCAACCCGGTCTAATTTAAATAATTTTGCACCGGTCAGTGTATCAAATTCCCAAATTTCTTCTATTTCATCACCCCAAAAAGAAATCTTCCATGCCCTGTCCTGACTGTGCGAAGGGAAAATATCCAACGTATCACCACGCACCCGAAAATCACCACGTGATGGCGCCATATCATTTCTTTTATATTGGATATTCACCAATTCACGAATAACATCACCGATTCCCATCATATCACCAGTGCGCAACACCAATTTCATACCAGAATATTGTTCCGGGGTTCCCAATCCATATATAGACGATACCGAAGAAACAACAACGACATCGCGTTCTTCTAACATTGCACGCGTGGCACTGTGGCGCATACGATCCAATTGTTCGTTTATCGATGCATCTTTATCAATATATGTGTCGGTTGTTGGAACATATGCCTCGGGTTGATAATAATCATAGTAAGAAACAAAATATTCCACGTGATTATGCGGAAAAAAAGATTTCATTTCTGTATATAACTGGGCCGCTAAAATCTTGTTCGGTGCCATAATCAAAGCGGGTCGCCCAAGTTCGGCAATAACATTTGCCATTGTGAAAGTTTTCCCCGAACCGGTCACCCCCAATAAAACCTGGGATCGGCGGCCATCAACAATTCCGTGAATTAAATCAGAAATGGCGGCCGGTTGGTCGCCCATTGGTTTGTAATTACTTTCAAGATTAAAAATTTTTTTATTCACATTTACCAGTATAATTCATTATAATAGAAAAACAAGGGGGGAACAAATAATATGAAAATTATAAAAACCCGGCACAAACGCGGCGCATTTTGGACGATTATGGTCACGATTGGAGTTATTGCAATCGCCCTTTTGGTTGTGCCTAATTTCATCAATTTGAATAAATTACGCCCTCACCTTGAGGCCGCGATTTTTGCACAGACAGGTGTAAACCTTAAAATTGCCGGTGACGTAAACTTCGGTTTTTTGGGAACAACACACCTTATTGCCCACGATGTTATAACCCCAAACGGCCGAACCAAAACATTGGCGGTAAACGTTCCTTTTTCTGGATTGTTTGATTTGGCAAATGAAAAATTGGACAGTGTTATAACCGTGTATGGTCCCGACATCAACCTGAATACATTATCAATGTTGCAATTCAAATATGCAATGGCAGTAAATAACGCGGTTCTGCACTTTATGGGCAAAGATTATCGTATTATTCGCGGAATGTTCCGCAACGGCACATTTGATGGCCAGGTTCGAACCAATGAACACAAATATGATATTTCATTCCAAGGAAACGATTTCAAGGTCACAAATAAAAATTTGAAATTAAAAATTACGGGTGAATACTTTCCATCTGGTGGCGCGGCGGGCATATTGGAAATAAATACAAATAAAATAAATTCTTGGTTCGAATTTTCGGAACCCAAAATTACACACAACGTCAACTTAACAACAAATTTCTATTGGGACGGTGGATACGGATTCAAATTCACAGATATTGTTGCGAATAATATTCGTGGCGATATAACACTAGAATCCAACGGTTGGCGCACCATAAATTTAACATCTGATAATACCCCATTTGATTTTTCTTTTTTATCGCATCCAACAGATTTTACAAAAGATACAACGTTAAAGATTGATTTTTACGGTGAATTGATATTCAACAACCGCCGATTCGAACATATACAAATTGACGCCGTTGGAACTGAAGAATACATACAAATAAACAAAATTATTGCCGATTCTACATCTTTCACCGGTGGCACAATTGATAAAAATGGCGGTCACGAAATAATGGTTCGCACATTCATAGACGATAAAAAAACTCAATGTATGTTTAGTGGGACAGACGATGATTTCGAATGTGATGATTTCATATATGGCGACATTTTTGGCAAATTGAAATATAAAAACAAAATATTAGAGGCGGATATTTCATCCAACAGAACACTGGATTTACAAGAACTGGAATCTTATATCTCTCGAATTGGTGCTGCACGCGCAACCATACGCTTTAAATTTGCAAATATGGGTGGCGTATTTACAAAAACAAAAAAAACATCAACAATAAAGTACGATTATGTTTATGGCAAAACATTATCTTGGCTGAATCCCCATATGAAATCATTGCCCGAATTTATGTTCAACGCACCGGGCAATATGATTTGGTCTGGCGAAACATTTTCGTTCACACCAAACACGAACGATTGGTCTTTGACATTGCGCGACAATTTCTTTTATATCACCGGCAAAGATATAAAAAAATGGTTTCCAGATTTAAATTTACGAACAATAGACAGTCAAGAATATATAATAACTGGATTCTATAACGAGCGTGGTGACATATCCGATTTAACTATAAAAATCGCCGGCCACACGTTTACCGGAACCGCAGACAAACGTTCTTTAACATTACATACGGACACACTGTACGTTGACGTATTTCTTGCCCCAGATTTCTTTAAAAGATACGAAGAGTTAGAATTTTTAACCAACACGCCGCTATTATTGCCGTTCGAATTTTCTAGAAATATATATTTAACGGCCGACACATTGGTATACGGCAAAAATTCATACAAAAATTTTGTATATTCTTTGAAATCTGGAACACAAACGTTTTCTATAACCGATAACGCACGTGGAAATTTATTGGCAACAATTATCAAAGAACGTTCCGCCTATGACATATTCATACAATTAAATAAATTTGTAATAAACGGAAAATTATTACCTGACACATACCCATTAAATATAATGGACACATCAATAACTGCAGAACTAAACCTTAAAACCCACGGCCATATCGCGCACGATATAAAATACAATATGACCGGAGATTTAGATTTAACATTTGACGGTGGATATATAACCGGAATTGGCATTGACCGATTCTATATGGATGCAGAAAACTTGACACGACTAAATGTTGAAGACCGAATCATGATGGCATTGGAATCTGGCGCGACACAATTAAAGACCATGCGTGTTATAGGTGAATATAAAAATGGTAATTTCACAACCACACAACCATTAACATTTTCTGTGCGACATGCCGAAGGCACGGGTATACTGGACATAACTGATGGCGAAATGAACGCAAAATTTGATATAACGATGCGCGCGGTAGCACCAGACGCTGTCACCGTATCATTAACCGTCACACCAAACAGCCGCCGGAAATATTCACTATCTGAATTAATGCGATATTTTGACCCGGCCTTTATGCGCAGTTTTATAAAGACTCACGATAAGTTTTAAAAAAAATCGCCCGCGGTTGCGGGCGACACGTTCCCCTCCTGTGGAGGGGTGAACGCAAAGCGGACGGGGTGGTCTTTTCTCGCCCAAAAGAATTTTAATTCTTTTTCCGAACCTGGATATGAACATCGCGCAGTTGTTGTTCAGTCACTTCATTTGGCGACCCCATCAACAAATCTTGCCCGCGTTGATTCGCCGGAAATGCAACAATTTCACGCAAACTGTCACCATTACCCAAAATTTCTGAAATCAGACGTTCAATACCAAAGGCGCATCCACCATGTGGTGGCGCACCATATTGGAACGAAGTGTACAGACCAGAAAAGTTCTTTTCAACCGCCTCTATCGGATACCCCGCAATTTCAAAGCACTTTTTCATAACTTCGGGGTTATAGTTGCGAAGGCCCCCGCTGCAAATTTCCATACCATTTAATACCATATCGAATTGTGCCGCTTTAATCGTGAACGGGTCACGCGTGGACAATTCTTCCAATGTTGCCATCGGGTATGAAAACGGATTATGCGTAAATGCCGGCGCACCACCACGTTCTTCATCTGGTTCAAAGAACGGGAAATTATCGACCCAGCAAAAAGCAAAATCATTTTCATGAATCAAACCTAAATCTGAACCCAATTTGTTGCGCAATTTGCCCGCCGCCTTGGCCGCCGATTCCGGCGCATCACAAACAAAGAACA
>Ga0310690_10008018_pt1 | contig 13478 bp, 13 predicted proteins | sample AusTroGonzalo_MG_2_FD_207661 | JGI IMG/M metagenome (GOLD analysis project Ga0310690, IMG submission 207661) | Bovine rumen microbial communities from tropical cattle in Woodstock, Queensland, Australia - Gonzalo_04 (v2) (version 2) | ecosystem: Host-associated > Mammals > Digestive system >... | reverse complement strand
GAATGGATGTCAAGATCGTCATATGAAATAAGAGTGCGTTTGAAATTGCCTTGAGAATCAATGCTCCATAATCCGCCATGCGGGGTCTTGGCAAACGGATTGAACAGCACGTACCCGCCGTCAGGCAGTAATGCAAAATCATGAGCATCATATTCATATCTGACTCTGCTGACAAAATCTCCCTTCATAGTATAACGCAGCATTCCTGAGCCCCGGTCAAATACAATGATGTGACGCTTATCCGGATCCAGATCAATCTTACTGATATTGATATACTCTCCGGGACCACGACCGCTCCTGTCAATCTTTCTGATAAACCTGCCGTTTATATCAAACAGTTGCAAGGTATTGGTTACGAAGTCTCCCGAAAGAATAATCAGTGTATCATCCAATATCTTAACGTCTTTAATTCTATCTCCTACGAGAGTTTCAAATTCAGAGGTCTCCAACACTATACTGACAGAATCAAACAACTGGGATGTGCTGGGAAACCGTATGGAATCTTCATACATGATTGGGACATCGATCGCGATAGCACCCTCAATTGGTGCAACTCTGCTCTTTGAAGAACAGGACAGGATTACAATCGTCAGCAAAAGTGACAGGGAAAGGAAAAGGACTTTTCTCATATAATCAGTAATTACTAAATAACCCTAACACTTACTTTCCGCCCAAGACCCTGAAATAGTTTTACCAGCGTGGAAAGCTGAATGTCAGTGTGACCTCTTTCAACTCTTGATATAAAACTCTTCTTAGTTCCAATCTTGTCTGCAAGTTGCTCTTGGGTCAGTCCCGCTCTAAGACGTTCATCTTTAAGCTGCTCACCTATAATAAAGGCATCGCACTCCATATCAAACTGTTCACGTTCCGGGGTGCCGATTGCTCCAAAATCCTCCGCAATGAGGTCCTCAATCGGAGTCAGATTCTTTTCATTTTTCATATGAGGCAAAGATAACTAATTAGTGAACAAATTCAAATCAATGGTATAAAAAAAACCTTCTGACACCAATAGTCGAGAACAGGCGCTACAAATCTGTTGCATTCGAGTGCAAGGCTTTAAGCACTTTTGTTGTATTAAAATATGTTAATTGGGTAAAGTTTATTAAAACTGTCCATATATTTGCAGTGTATTAGTGAAATAATACACCAACAAACATCAAAGTGCTTACCTAAAATATTTTTTATATGAAAAAGTCTTTTTTTATTGTTTGCGCAATGCTAACCATAATGGGATGCGGCAATGTGAATGTTCAGGACGTTACCGTAGTAGATGATGAAGATGCCGTTGAAGTATCTTTTGAGGATGTTGCGACTAATGTTAGGATAGTACCGCTCATATCAGATGATCCCATTGGGGCGTGCAAAGAACTCCACTGTTACGGCAAAGAGGTCTTTATGTCTGACCAGACTGGTGAATACATCTACTACTTTTTGGATGGCAAGCTTCAATCCACGCTGCATGCCGTGGGACGCGGCCCCGGGGAATATACAAGTATTGCCCATTTCACCTATTCACCGGCCAAGAAACTGCTTTTGGTAAGCGCAGTTGGTGACATTGATGATTTCATGGGTTCTCCCAGTTCAATGGTGATGAAATACTCTGTCCCTGACATGAAATTTGTAGGGAAAATCTCTGTTGAAGGCAAACTGTCCACCATGTCTTGCCAGGATGGAGACAAAATCCTGTCTGTGGGCACCCCATTGACATTGTCATTAGACAATTTTGATGAGAATTCAGTTGACACATGCAGACTTATCCTTTCAGACATAGAGACCGGAAAGACCATCAAGAAAATAGCAGACGTATCATATTATGATTTTCTGCAAAGTGATATCCTACAGTCACAAGGCAAGAATCTAAGCAACAATGTGTGCATCGGCGGTTATGTAAACAAGCTCTTCCACTATGAAGGAGATAAGCAGGTCTTGGCTTTTGCCTTTACCTTTGGTAAAAAGAATATCCCACAAAAGCATTTTGAACTGGGGCAACCAACAAGTAAGGCAATAATGGATCTGCTTGAATTCATGATGTCAGAACCGGCAAAAGAGAGCCTTGAAGGCGGATTCTGGCCAATCATTGACGGTGACAGATACTCATTTTGGTACCACAAGGCCCTGGAGCACTATCGTGACCACTATTTCAGTTATGAAAACGGTGAGACCGTCAACTATTGCGGTTTCCGTGCCAAAGGAACAGATATTCCACTTGTTCCTAAAAGCGTTGATGGCAACACCTATGTTACCATAGTAGAGGGCTCACCAGAATCACTGTTCAGCTTTTCACCAGATCGCAGCACATTCTCTGCAGACCTTGAAAAGACAATGAAATCACAAAACCTGAACAACCCCGTTCTTGTCTATTACCGCATAAAATAAGCAGAACTGTTTCTCAATAAGCGAAAAAGGGTTGTGTTTTCTTTGCAGAAAATAGCAATATCGCTTATCAATTCGCGTTATTATCATAAATGAGAATAACGGCTGCATACCTGAGCATGGCAGCCCTGTGGTTGCTGTGCAGCTGCGGGGCTGAAGTCAGTTTGCGCAAGGGTGACCAGAAGTATGCCTTAGGCGAGTACACAGAGGCAGCCGTACACTACAAAAAGGCCTACTCCGGCACGCCGTCAAAAGAGAAGGAACAACGTGCCGCCACAGCATTCAAACTTGCAGATTGCTACCGCCGCATAAACTATGTACCGCGTGCATTAGCCGCCTACCGTAATGCCGTACGCTACCACTATCCAGACTCTGTCGTTTACCGATACTTTGCCGATATGCTCAGAATTGACGGCAAGACAGTTGAGGCAGAAAAGAACTACCTGATAGCATTGGAGCATGATCCGGATGACGTACTTGCCCTCAACGGCCTGGAATCATGCCGTCTGACACAGGAGTGGAAAGACAACCCCACACGTTACACTGTAAAGAAAGACCCCATAATGAACGGACGCTACAGCGACTGGTCACCTGCATTCGGAAGCCAGGAGTATGATGTCCTTTACTTTACCTCATCACGCAAGGAATCTACCGGTGATGACATCAATGGCATAACCGGCATGAAAAACTGCGATATATTCGTTTCGCGCAAGGATGACAAGGGCCGATGGCAGAAACCGGAACTGGTAGAGGGAGGACCTAATTCTGAATTTGAGGACGGCACCTGCTCTTTCAGCCCTGATTTTTCTGCAATGTATTATACCTATTGCGCCTCAGACCCTCAACAGCCACGTCCGGCAGCAATATACAAGTCATCACGTACTGATGCCTCATGGTCAGCAGGAAGCGCTTTCGGCAGTTCCAGAGACTCAGTATACAACTACGCCCACCCAACAGTATCGCCTGATGGCAAATGGCTGTATTTTGTATCTGACATGGACGGCGGTTACGGTGGAATGGACCTTTGGCGTGTTCCCATTGACGGCCGTCTTATAGGTGCAGAGAACCTTGGTCCGGATATCAACACACCGGGTAATGAGGTGTTTCCCACATTCCGCAAGAACGGAGAGTTGTATTTCTCATCAAACGGGCACATCGGAATGGGCGGCTTGGATATTTTCTGCGCTATAAGTACCAGTGATTCCACCTGGGCTGTCGCCAACATGGGAGCGCCTTTAAACTCTCAGGCCGATGACTTTGGCATGACCTTTGAAGGTGACCTGACCCGCGGATTCTTTTCAAGCAACCGTGGCGATGGCCGTGGCCGCGACCATATCTGGACCTTTGAACTCCCTGAAACAGTACACAAGATTACCGGCTGGGTATATGAAAAAGATGGTTATGAACTACCCGATGCCCTGGTCTATCTGATAGGCAATGACGGCACTAACCTGAAACTCAACGTAAAGGAGGACGGATCATTTACCCAGCGTATCAATCCCGGCGTTAGTTACCTGCTGTTGGGCACCGCCAAGGGATTCATGAACTACAAACAGGAGGTAACGGCTGACAGCACGAATCAGGACCGCGAGTATGTATTGCAGTTCCCGCTGTCATCAATATCCAAACCTGTTCTTATTGATAACATCTTCTTTGACTCCAACAGCGCTAACCTGCGTCCGGAATCCGCTGAGTCACTCGGTGAACTTGTACAATTGCTTATTGACAATGCCGGCGTAACCATTGAAATCGGCGCCCACTGTGACTATAAGGGTGATGATGATTATAACCGTCGCCTGTCACAGCAACGGGCAGAAAGTGTGGTTGAATACCTTATCAATCACGGCATCAATAAAGACCGCCTGACTGCACGGGGTTACGGAGAGAACACTCCTAAAACCATCAATAAGAAAAACGCCGAGGAATATGATTTTCTTGAAGAAGGTACTGTCCTGACAGAGCAGTTCATCCTTACACTGCCTGAAAACCAGCAGGAGATATGCAACCAACTTAACCGCCGCACCGAGTTCCGCGTAATCAGAACCACCTACGGTCTGTTTGGAGGTAAATAATCAGTTTATTGAGTTCCTTATCCTCCATTCCTGAGGATACAGATTGTTGGCACGGTTACCTATATTCTTGGCGAATCCCAAAGGTATATTCTGATACGTCAGCAACACTATGCCCCGCTGTACGTCATTGAGTCTCAATGCATCACAGTGCAGGTACTCCAGAGCCTGTTGCCTTGTCACCTGAACGCATCTGAAAGCGTTCCGGTTCAAGGCGGCATTCATTGCAAGAGCATGAGCCGGAATCCAGTCATGTCCCTTCTGCACTGCCACCTCAATACCGGGCACAAGCGCATATAATTCCTGTCCTGCCTGCCACATGTCATCGGCAAGGTCCGATGGCAACGCATAAACTGATTCTTTCCTTATAAAGAACTCATATCCTTCTTGATTGAGCCAAGTCTTGCATTCAGCCGGCACCTTTGAAGCATCGGCCTTGAACAGTTTGCCTTTTAATGCACGGAAAGAACCCTCCGGTTTGCGTAACAGACACATAAAAAAGCCTTCGCCACGTGTACGATGCTGCATGAAATGATATACAGGCAGATTATCATCGGTAAGCGAGCCTGCGATATTCCACTCAGGATCAGGATTAAGGTCAATCGGAGTGGCTCCAAAGCGCTCCATCATCCAGCGTACATTATCTTCATCTTCAAAGCGATTGAATGTACAGGTACTGTAGATAAGGTAGCCGCCTGGCTTTAGGGCAGGCCAGATATCCTCAATGATCTCGCGCTGACGGGCAACGCACATCCTGACATTATCAATGCTCCAGTCACGCACAGCACCTTCATCCTTACGGAACATGCCCTCACCTGAGCAGGGAGCATCAATCGCAATCATGTCAAACATTAGACTTGACTGACCTATCTGTTTGGGGGTATTACAAGTAACCATAACGCCCGGACGGCCCCACTTGACCATATTCTCAGCCAAGATCTGTGCTCGTGACCGCTGAATCTCATTTGAAATGAGTAAACTGCCTTTTGGCAGCAGTTGGGCCAGCAGGGTTGACTTTCCACCTGGAGCGGCGCATAAATCCAGAGCACGTACAGGTCCGTCAACACATTTTCTTACAGCCTGGGCAAGGAACATGGATGACGCCTCCTGCACATAATAGCATCCCTGATGCAACAGAGGGTCCATTGTAAACTGAGGCCTGTGATCAAGATATACAGCGTCTGTCATCCATGGCACACGGCCGTCAGCACTGCATGCAAGTGACTCCAGGACAATACTCTCAGCGTCAACGCACTTGGTATTGAACCTTATGCTCACCTCCGGTTCACGTTCCAATGCAGTCAATAGAGCATCACGGTCACTGCCTGCCATCAAGCTATCCAATATGTTGATAAAATCCTGAGGAAAAGCCATCTCTTAGATCAATTATAACGCGAAGGTAACCCAAAAATTCAGTATATTCGCAGACAGTAAAAAAGAAAAAGAATGAAACAGTATTTAGACCTGCTTGACAGGATACTACGTGAGGGCGTACAGAAAGGTGACCGCACCGGAACCGGCACCATCAGCGTGTTCGGACATCAGATGCGATTCAATCTTGAGGAGGGTTTCCCGCTCCTTACGACCAAAAAACTGCATCTCAAGTCAATCATTTATGAGTTGCTCTGGTTCCTTGACGGCAATACCAATGCAAACTGGCTCCAGGAGCGCGGTGTACGCATCTGGAATGAGTGGGCAGATCCTGACGGCAGTTTAGGTCATATATACGGCTACCAGTGGCGTTCATGGCCCGATTATGAAGGCGGTTTCATAGACCAGATATCAGAGGCCGTAGAGACCATCAAGCACAATCCAGATTCACGCCGCATCATTGTTAGCGCGTGGAATGTGGCAGACCTTAAGAACATGAACCTGCCCCCTTGCCACGCTTTCTTCCAGTTCTACGTGGCCAACGGACGCCTGAGCCTGCAACTCTACCAGCGTAGCGCAGACTGTTTCTTGGGAGTGCCTTTCAATATTGCTTCATACGCCCTGCTCACCATGATGATGGCTCAGGTAACAGGACTTAAGCCCGGTGACTTTATCCATACCACAGGTGACACCCACCTCTACCTGAATCATCTGGAACAGGCACGTCTTCAACTGACACGTGAGCCGCGTCCTCTGCCCAAGATGATTATCAACCCTGATGTAAAGAGCATCTTTGACTTTAAGTATGAAGATTTCCAACTTGAAGGCTATGACCCGCATCCGCACATCAAAGCAGACGTATCAGTATGATATCCATAATAGTCGCCATAGCAGAGAACGGTGCCATAGGGTATAACGGTGATTTAATCTATCATCTTTCGGCTGACCTCAAACGCTTCAAGGCACTGACTACGGGGCACACTGTGCTCATGGGCCGCAAGACCTTTGAATCACTACCCAAGGGTGCCCTACCCAATCGTCGCAACATAGTGCTTACCAGGCAACAAGGGATAACGTTCCCAGGAACAGAGGTCTATCCTTCCATTACAGAAGCATTGTCACATTGCACCCCTGATGAAAAGGTTTATGTGATAGGTGGAGCACAAATCTACACCCAGGCTCTTGAACTGGCGAATGAGTTGGAAATAACCTTAGTACATGACACTCCAGCCCAAGCAGATACGTTTTTCCCTGATTACCAAAGCAGTGGTCAGTGGAAACTGGTTAACAGTGAAGAGCACCAACCAGACGAAAAGAATCCCAAGCCGTACACATTCCTGACATACATCAGGCAATAAAACAAGAGAGGCTCCAGAATTTCTGAAGCCTCTCTTTATAGAGTAGTAATACCTCTTATCTTCTCTCTGAAGGCTTTTCCTTACCGGCAGAGTAAACGATATTCTGGGCTTTTGCCTTACGAAGCTCCTGCTTCACATCGGTTACGATACCCATTTCTGTTCCTTTATCTACCTTAAGTGACATCTTCATGAAAGGTTTGTCGTGCTCGACCATACTCTCACGCTCAGCCCTTACAAAGTCACGTACATCCTCAGGATTAGCGAACGTATCATTCAACTGAATACGAGGAGCGGAACCGTAAATGGCACGCCACTGTGCCAAAGGAGGACCGATGTAGATGTGTGATACGAGAGATTTCTTCTCCAACTTTTCAATTTCTGTTGTACCGTTAGGAGTCTTGTACTGAATCTTAACCTCTTCTTCACGCATTGATGTTACCATCATGAAGAAGAACAGAACGGTAAAGATCAAGTCAGGAAGTGACGAAGTATTCAACTCCGGCATTTCTCTTTTTCCTTTACTTCTGAATTTACTCATAGTTCAATCTCCATATGTTCTAGGTTCAGCCTCAGAAATCTTGGAGGCATACATGGCGCGGGCAAAACTCTTCTGGTCATCAGTGCAATCCTCATACGCTTTACCAAAAGTCTGCTTACACCATTCAGTTCTCAACTCACTATAGGCTCTTGAAAGTTCGTGCTGGACTTTAAAGTAGATCTCGTAGTTTGTCACACGGTCAGTCTGCAATGAAATTACATGCTTGATCGTTGTGACTACAGGTCTGAAATCAGGAATAACATACTCCTCCTTTACAGGAAGGTTGGCGTTATCATTAGGATTTGCGATAAACTCCTTAGCTATATCCTTGAGTTCAGAGATGTCTATAACTTGACCTTTTATCACACCATTCTTGATGAATATCTCATTCTGCTTGTTGACCTGAACCGTCATTACGTTACGCTCCTTGATCTCAAGCTTCTGATCTACTGCATCCGGATCCCAGTCAGGAAGACGACGGGACAATCCCGAGTCCGTATCCATTGACGTGGTCACCAGGAAGAAGATCAACAGGATGAATGAAATATCAGCTGTCGAAGATTGGTTAAGTCCGGGAACTTTTCTTCCACTTTTTCCCATAACTCTGATTTGTCAAGTGTTACTTACTTTTTCTTAAAGATTCCAAGCATTGACATGAATGAGCAGAGCAGTGATACTACGACAAGTGCATAAATTGAATAGAGGCACATATCTGACACTACAAGTTCCCAAACAGTCTCAACGAGTTTCTTGTTACCCAGACGCAGCGGTGCGGTGTCAGCAAGAAAATATGAAACACCTACAACAGCGAATGTCAATAAGAATACTATTCCGGCAAAACCAGTCTTGGCTCCCTTGGTCTTTGACTTCAGGTTTCTGAAGGCTGCCGCAATTCCGAACACGACGATGGCACCTGCGCATATTGCTACAAGGGCATACAGCCATATAAGCAGAAGGCCAGTGTAGCGGGGTGCTGTCAGTGTGGAATTGTTAAGGTATTCAGTATCTCCGTATCCAACGCCGAAGAACATAACGAGAACTGCGGCTGAAAGTACAAAGAGAATACCCAGAGCCCACGATGAAGCCTTTACTTGTTTATTCTCATTTTTCATAATCAGTTCCTATTACTTTTTGAACTTCAGGTTGTACTTCATAATGATATCAAGCAGAGATACAGATGAATCCTCCATATCAGTGTTGAGGGCCTCTACCTTACTCAGGATGTAGTTATAGAACACCTGAAGGATAAGGGCTACGATAATACCGAAGATAGTTGTGATAAGAGCCACCTTCATACCACCGGCAACAACGTTAGGTGAAATATCACCAGCCTTCTGGATGTCATCAAATGCCTGCACCATACCGATCACAGTTCCCAAGAATCCGAGTGAAGGAGACATTGCAATAAACAAGGTGATCCATGAGAGGTTCTTTTCAAGGTTTGAAGCCTGAACGCTACCGTAAGAAACGACTGAACGCTCAACTACGTCAAGACCCTCGTCAATTCTCAACATACCCTGATAGCAGATTGAAGCAACAGGACCGCGTGTGTCACGGCAGATAGACTTGGCAGCCTCAACATCACCGTTCTCAAGAGCAGCCTGGATGTCCTCAAGGAGTTTCTTGCTGTTGATTTCTGAAAGGCTAAGGAAAATGATACGCTCAATGCAAAGTGCAAGACCGAAAATCATAGCGATGGCAACGAGTGACATGAAGCCTGCGCTACCTTCAATGAACTTAATCTTGATTGTCTTGTGAAGACCTTGTTTCTCTGTCTCCTCTACCTGAGCAGGAGCCTCGTCCTCTACTGTCTCAGCGGCAGAGATTGAATCTGCAGCAGGTGAATCCTGAGCAACCTCCTCAGCAGCAGGTGCTGCGTCTTGAGCATTGATTGTCTGGTTAACTCCGAAAGTAAGGAGTCCCATCATTGCAACGAATGCAAAAACTTTTTTCATTTGAGATAATTTTTAGTTGTTAGTTATTATTATTTCCAAATTAAGTCAGTCTATTAGGCGGAAAGACGGGGATTCGAACCCCGGATACGCTTTTGGCGTATACACGCTTTCCAGGCGTGCCTCTTCAACCACTCGAGCATCTTTCCCTTCAGGCACTATTTGCCCATAGCGTCTAAAACGGGCGCAAATTACAACATTTTTACCGAATATAACAACCAAAGGTTATTAAAACATGTAAAAAAGGTGTCTTCTCCACAATCAAGCCAAAGCCTGTCCCCCCAAATGCGCCCTATATTCTTTATTTTGTATACTTTTGTAGAGAATTGATTATCAAAGATACAATATAATCCTGAGATAATGAAACCTGCATTCCGTATTTATAATGTTTTTCGTCCCATTGGGTGGCTTTACGGTCTTGTTACAGGCTTAAGGAACCGTATGTATGATGGCGGGATGCTCAAAAGCGTGTCATTTCCCATCCCTATTATCTGTGTAGGCAATATCACGGTAGGAGGCACAGGCAAGACACCGCACACAGAATATATTGCAGCCCTGCTTAAAGACAGGATGCGCATAGCTATACTGAGCCGCGGCTACGGACGCCATACAAAAGGTTTCATTCTGTCCGATGCCCAATCTGACAGCAACCAGATAGGTGATGAGCCTCTCCAAATCAAGCGCCGTTTTCCAGATGTTGCAGTAGCGGTATGTGAGGACAGGGCAACAGGCATAAAAAGTCTTTCAGAACTCTGCTCTCCCCAAGTAATTATTCTTGATGACGCCTACCAGCACCGCAAGATAAATCCGTCATTGAACATACTGCTGGTAAACTACAACCGCAACATACTTCAAGATGCCATGCTGCCGGCTGGCCGGCTGCGTGAAAGCGCCAAGTGCCGCCGCCGGGCACAAATGATAGTTGTAACCAAGTGCCCCAAGGATTTGAGTCCAAATGAAATGGATGACCTTGCCTCAAGACTGGCGGTAAGTCCCGGGCAAAAAGTATATTTTACAACCCTTGAATACGGCAGTCTGTATCCGCTTGACGGCAAATCTGCGGTTCCTTCACAGGATTGCCCGGTGCTTGCCCTTACCGGAATAGCCGATCCTGTCCCGATGGAGGCACAACTCCGCAATAGCCACAAGGAGGTAAGTATGCTATCCTATCCTGACCATCATGATTTCAGCAGGAAAGATATCCTGGAGATAGGACACCGTCTGCAAAGCATGCCTCAAGATAGCATAATAGTAACCACCGCCAAGGATGCAGCGCGGTTATCAGGCATGGACCTTAATGAATATATTAAATCCAAGATTTTCATTCTGCCGGTAAAACCTGCATTCTTACGCGACGCAAAAGGATTTGACGATACAATCCTTAATCATATAGAAACATTTAAATAACCATAAACAATATGTCACAGGCAAAACGCACCGAGATATCAGAGTTAGGAGAGTTCGGACTGATAGACCACCTCACAAAAGATCTAAAACCCCAGAACAGCTCCACATTATTTAGTATAGGCGATGACTGCGCAGTGCTTGATTACTCCGGTAATGACAAGGAGGTACTCGTAACAACCGATATGCTTATGGAAGGTGTACATTTTGACCTGACATATGTTCCACTGAAACATCTGGGCTACAAGAGTGCAATGGTAAATATTTCAGATATATATGCCATGAACGGTACTCCACGCCAGATGACAGTCTCTGTTGCACTGAGCAAGAGGTTCTCTGTTGAGGATATGGAGGATTTCTATGCCGGCATTCTGCTGGCCTGCCAGCGCCACGGAGTAGATCTTGTAGGAGGTGATACCACATCATCACTTACAGGCCTGGCCATCAGCATCACCTGCATAGGTGAAGCGGAGAAAGGCAAGGCTGTTTACCGCAACGGAGCCGGACAGAATGACCTGATATGCGTATCGGGCAATCTCGGAGCCGCATACATGGGTCTGCAGCTATTAGAGCGTGAGAAGGCCGTATTCAACAGCACCCCGCATAATGCAGAAGAGCCCTTCAACCCTGATTTTGCAGGCAAGGAATACCTGCTGGAACGCCAGCTCAAGCCAGAGGCACGTGGTGATATCATTAAGGAACTCCGTGAAGCCGGAATACAGCCCACCTCCATGATGGATATATCCGACGGTCTCTCATCAGAACTTATCCACATCTGCAAGCAGAGCAACACCGGCTGCAGCGTATATCAGGAACGCATCCCCATAGATTACCAGACCGCAGTAATGGCTGAGGAACTCAACATGGATGTCTATACCTGCGCCCTCAACGGCGGTGAGGACTACGAGCTCCTCTTTACCGTACCCCTGACTGACCACGACAAGATAATCCAGCTCAAGGACGTCAAACTGATTGGGCATATGACCCGCCCCGAACTGGGCCGCCACCTTGTAACCAAATCCGGCCAGGAGGTTGAGCTTAAGGCCCAGGGGTGGACAAGTAACCTTTGAATTGAGAATTGAGAATTGAGAATTAAATGTAACGCACCTGCGTTGCAAATAAAAAGTAAATCCAGTCTGGTTTGACTGGATTTCCTTTTATTACGCAGGTTCTGCGTATTAATTCTCATTTCTCAATTTTCAATTCTCAATTAGAATCAAATACTTTTTTCAACGTTCCATACAAACGCGCGCAGACCCAGCTTCTCGGTTGCCACATCCATGGCATGAAGCTTGTCCAGAATGATATCCACCTTGTCATCATCGACCATGGTGATGATTCCTGAACACATGGAGGGCCAGGCATGGTTGCCATAGTGAGGCTGTCCGGTCTTGGAACCCCTGCCCTGCAGCTGCTCCACCATGGAGAAGCCGCGGCAGTTGTTTGTGGTAAGGAGCTCAATAATACGCTCCGTATATGACTGGTCAAAAGTTATAAGTATTGCTTTCATATCTTTGCTGTCTTGTCATGAATGAACTGATCCTTGTTCTCAGCCCAGAAAGCAGCCAGTTCCAGCTGCTTGCGGTGCTTGCGACGTGCCTTTTTGATTCCTGTACTCTGGAATACGCAATAGAGTGTAGGAACAAGAAGCAATGTAAGGATGGTTGATACGGTGAGACCGCCTATAACCGATATACCCAGCGGGCGCCACATAGCAGAACCCTGTCCCTGGCTCAGAGCCATAGGAATCATACCTAAGATAGTGGTCAAAGTAGTCATGAGCACCGGACGCAGACGGCTGCGAGCAGCAGTAACGGTAGCTGTCACAGCTGACATGCCGCGCTCACGGCAAAGACCGGTGTAGTCAATAAGCACGATACCGTTCTTAACCACAATACCTATCAGCATAATTCCACCCAGAACACTCATCAGGTTGATTGATGTTCCTGTAAGCCACAAGGCGATAAGCACACCGCTAAAGGCAAACGGGATGGAGAACATGATGATAAACGGCAGAGTGAGTGACTCAAACTGAGCGGCCATCACAATGAATACCAGCATTATGATAAGGAGTGCCAATGTAGCCATATCTGAGAATGACTCCTGCTGATCCTCATAGTCACCTGATATCTGGATGTTGACACCCTCAGGCAGATCCATGCCGGCAATAAATTCCTGACCGGCATTGACAACATCACTCAATGCGGCGCCACCAGCTATGACGCAGGTAACAGTATTGATACGCTGACGGTCCTTACGCTCGATAGTAGGCGGAGTGAACACCTCCTCCAAATGGCCCACATCCCTTACACGAACAGCGTTTGTGCCGCTGCCGTAGAGCAGGATGTTCTCAATATCCTCAAGCTGGGTACGGTACTCAGGAGCATAACGGACCTTGATGTAATACTCCTCA
>Ga0310690_10008016_pt1 | contig 13482 bp, 27 predicted proteins | sample AusTroGonzalo_MG_2_FD_207661 | JGI IMG/M metagenome (GOLD analysis project Ga0310690, IMG submission 207661) | Bovine rumen microbial communities from tropical cattle in Woodstock, Queensland, Australia - Gonzalo_04 (v2) (version 2) | ecosystem: Host-associated > Mammals > Digestive system >... | reverse complement strand
ATACAAACATTTTTGATGAGTTCCCAGTGTACTGGACGTACACGGAACAAACAAAAAAGCGGATGCCCTGTCCAACACGACCCCTATGGAAGGACAGTCGGGGGAGATTGGGTTGAGAGATTTCAACGCTTCTCCTCTAAGCCTTTTAGAAAACGGCACGGGTGCAAGAATGAGATGAGTGAGAGGGTATACAAACATTTTTGATGAGTTCCCAGTGTACTGGACGTACACGGAACGAACAAAAATGCGGATGCCCTGTCAATCGCTCATTGTTGCGCCCAAAGCATAAAAAAAGAGCGGCACCAGTCCGCTCTCTTTCTTTTTTTGTGTGTTCTCGTTAGACGAGTTCGACGATGACCACCTCGGCATCATCCCCGCGACGTTGACCCAAACGAAGGATACGGGTGTAGCCGCCGGCTTGACCGCTCTCTTGATTGCGTGCGTCGTATTTCTTGGCGTACACGTTGAAGATTTTCTCAATCAAGGGATGGTTGATGTCCTTGATGCGCGCTTGATAGGCGGATTTGCTCTCGCTGTACTCTTTGCGCTCTTGCACGTCGTAGAGGTCTGCCATCAGTTTGCGACGGGCGGCCAACTTTTTGACGCCGTCGTTGACAAACTTCTTCTCTTCCAATTCGCCCTTGGCGTTCTTAACGGTCTTGGTGACCTCGACGGTATCGCGATAGGTGTTGATAGCCAAAGTCAACAACTTCTCGGCCATACGCGCCACGTCTTTGCCGCGGGAGAGGGTGGTTTCGATTCTGCCATACCACAGAAGGTCGGTGACTTGACCTTTGAGCATAGCCATTCTTTGATCCGTAGGTTTACCTAATTTTCTTGCCATGATTTTGTGCCTCCTTACTCGTCGTTGTTACGCAAACTCAGACCGAGGTCTTCCAATTTCTTGATAACTTCGTCCAAGGACTTCTTGCCCAGGTTTCTGACCTTGAGCATCTCGTCGGACGATTTCTTTGTCAAATCCTCTACCGTATGAATACCGGCGCGCTTCAAGCAGTTGTAGCTGCGCACGGACAAATCCAAATCCTCGATGGTCATCTCGAGGACGCGTTGTTGGGTGTCCTCTTCTTGGTTGACCAACACGCTGATTTTGTCCATATCGCTCGACAAATCCACAAACAGTTTGGCATGGTCTTCCAAAATCTTGGCGGCCAAGCTGATGACCTCGCGGGCCGAAGTGGTGCCGTTGGTCTGGAGCTCGACAATCAGTTTGTCATAGTCCAAACTTTGGCCCACACGGGTGTCGTCCACCGTGTAGTTGGTGGCGACCACGGGGGTGTAGATGCTATCCACGGGGATATAGCCGATGGGTTGGCGGGGGTCCTTATTCTTGTCGGCGGTGACATACCCTCTACCCGAACCTATGGTCAACTCCATATTGATGGAGCCGCCCTCGTCGATGGTGCAGATATATTGGTCGGGATTGAGGATTTCCAGCTCCAAGCCGCAGTCGATATCCTTCGCATACACGGGACCGGCCGTATATTTTTGCAAGCGAATGATGGGCTTATTCTCGTTGTCGATGGGCGACAGAGCCTTGAAGGCGATACCCTTGATGTTGAGAATAATCTCGACGACGTCCTCTACGATGTGAGGAATGGTGGAAAACTCATGTTGCACGCCCTCGATTTTGATACCGACGGCCGCCGTGCCGGGCATGGCGCCCAACAGGATGCGACGCAACGCATTACCCAACGTAGTACCCAAACCTCTCTCGAGGGGTTCTACCGTAAACCTGCCGAAACTTCCGTCTTTGCTTTCTTCGGTAACGATTTGGGGTTTTTTAATTTCTATCATATCCTAACCTCCTAGTTCTGATTACTTGGAGTACAGCTCGACGATCATATGCTCCTTGATTCTCGAATCTATATCCTCTCTTGCGGGCAATGCCACTACTTCACCTTTCAATGTCGCTCTGTCGAAAGTGACCCACTTGGGCATATTGGCGCGAATGGGACCATCTTTGAGGGCGGTAAAGAAAGCGTTGTCGGATTTCTCTGCCTTGACGGCGATTTCATCGCCGGCTTTCACCAGATAGGAAGGGATATCTACTTTGTTGCCGTTGACGGTGATGTGACCGTGGCAAACGAGTTGTCTGGCCTGCGCGCGGCTGACGGCGATGCCCATTTGGAACACCACGTTGTCCAATCTGCGCTCGATGAGGATGAGCATATTTTCACCGGTGACACCCTTCATCTTCTCGGCCTTTTCATAATACATATAGAATTGTTTTTCCAAAATGCCGTAGATACGTTTGACTTTCTGCTTCTCACGCAGTTGTTGTTGGTATCCGCTGACCTTTCTTCTGCCATTGCGTTGGGGACCGGGAGGGGTCACCTTCTCGCCCTTATCGAAGGGGCACAAGGCTTTGGTCACACCATCTTTGGAAATGTTGTAACATCTGTCTCCTTTCAAAAACAGTTTTTCACCTTCGCGACGGCAAAGGCGGCAACTGGGACCTGTATATTTAGCCATATTCTTACCTCCTTACTACAGTCTTCTACGCTTGGGGGGACGGCAACCGTTGTGGGGGATGGGAGAGACGTCCTTAATCAAAGTGACGATCATGTCCTTGTTGCCCAACGCACGGATGGCGCTCTCACGGCCTTGGCCGGGACCCTTGACGTACACCTCTACGTACTTCATGCCACAGTCTTTTGCCACGTCGGCCGCGGTCTCAGCCACTTGTTGCGCGACGTAGGGCGTGCTCTTTTTGCTGCCCTTGTACTCGAGCTTGCCGGCGGAGCACCACGAGATGGCATTACCTTGCATATCGGTAAAGGTAACGATAGTGTTGTTGAAGGAACATTGAATATGACATTGTCCTCTCTCTACACGGATTTTTTCTTTGCGTTTTGTAACGACTTTCTTCTTCGCTGCCATACTCTACCTCCTATTTCTTGGAACGACTCACGATACGACGCGGACCTTTGCGGGTACGTGCGTTACGCTTGCTGCTTTGTCCACGAACGGGCAGTCCTTTGCGGTGGCGCAAGCCACGATAGCAGCCGATTTCTCTCAAACGCTTGATGTCCATATCGATTTGACGCTTCAAATCACCTTCGACCACGATGTGGTTGTCGGGATTCTCGATGTACTCACGGATTGCGGACACGTGCGCTTCGGTCAGGTCTTTCACCCGAATGTCGGGATCGATACCGGTTTCTTGTAATATCTTCTTCGAAGTTGCTAAGCCAATGCCGTAGATGTAGGTCAAGCCAATCTCTACTCTCTTCTCTCTCGGCAAGTCAACACCAGATATACGAGCCATTAAATTACCTCCATTTCTCCTTGTAAAATTTTGTTGAATTTATCCTTCGATAATTAACCCAACATAGGAGGACGATTGGTGGAAAACAATCGTCCAGCCGCTCCTACACGGATGAATTACAAAAGTCGCAAATTATATTGTAGCATACTGTTTAGTATTTGACAACTAAATCAGCCCTGCTTTTGTTTATGATTTTTGTTTTTGCTGCAAATCACCATCACGACGCCGTGACGACGAATGATTTTGCAATTACCACACATGGGTTTTACAGACGGTCTGACTTTCATTATTCGTTCCTCCATTAGTTTTTGTCACGCCACACGATTCTGCCTTTGGTCAAATCGTACGGGCTCAACTCGACGCGCACCGTGTCGCCTTCGATGATTTTGATGCTTTTGGTTCTCATCTTACCCGAGGGGTAAGCCACGATGACGCGGTGGCTGGGCTCCAACTCTACCTTGTAGTTTTGATAAGCCATCACTTCGATTACTCTGCCGCTCATCTCGATAACGTCTTCTTTGGACATTCAATCCCTCCTACTTTGCATAAGCGCGCAAAGCGCTTTTGATTTCACTGTCGAACACTTGCTTGCCTTCGGTGAACTTGACGGCCAACGCCTCCAAATCCTCGCCCTTGTAGCGCAAGTGGCGGACGTTCTTGTTTTTGGGTTTCGCCAAGGTACGTACCTCGCCGTCTACCACCCAAACGTAGCCGTCTTTGTCGCCCAAGGCGCACACGACGTATGCGCGGCCGACGTCTCGGCCTTGTTTGGAATACACCACATTACCGACTTTCATACCGTCCTCCTACAGCGTCAATATCTCGACGCCCTCTTGGGTGATGAGGATGGTGTTTTCGTAGTGCGCCGAGGGCTTGCCGTCCACCGTGCGCACCGTCCAACCGTCCCTCGCGGTATACACCTCTTTGGCGCCCATATTTATCATGGGCTCTACCGCGATGGTCATGTTGGCCCTCATCCGTACGCCGTGGCCCGCCGTGCCGTAGTTGGGCACCGACGGCTCCTCGTGCATATCGCGCCCGATGCCGTGGCCGACCAACTCCCTGACGACCGAATAGCCGTTCTGTTCGGCGTGCTCTTGGATGGCACTGGACAGGTCGCCTAAGCGGACGCCGTCCTTCATCACACCTACGCCCTTGAAGAAGCACTCGCGGGTAACGTCCATCAAGCGTTGCTTCTCGGGGGAGATTTTGCCTACCGCGAAGGTGCGGGCGGCGTCACCGTGGTAGCCGTGGATGTAGGCACCCACGTCCAAGCCCACGATTTGTCCTTCCTTCAAGATGATGTGTTTGGAAGGGATGCCGTGCACCACCACGTCGTCGACCGAGGCGCAAATGCCGGCGGGGTAACCGCTGTAGCCGAGGAAGGAAGGCGTTGCGCCTTGCTTCTCGATATATTCGCGCGCTATCTTGTCGAGGTAGGCAGTGGAAACGCCTTCTTTCACGTGCTCTTCCAATAGTTTGAGCACGTCACGCACGATGCCGTTGGCAATGCGCATTTTGGCGATTTCGCTGTCGGTTTTGATACTAATCATAGCGTATCCAATACCGCTTTGATTTTGGCGTACACCTCTTCGACGCCCAAGCCGTTGCTGTCTACGTCTTTGAGGATACCTTTTTTGCGATAGTAGTCGAGCAAGGGACTGGTCTCGGTCTCATACACGGCCAAACGGTTGCGTATGGTGGCGGGATTGTCGTCCTCGCGTTGATAGAGAGGCTTGCCACACTTGGCACAGGTGGTTTTGCCACCCAAGGTCGCCACGTTGTAGGTCTCGCCGCACACGCACATTCTGCGGCCCGCGACGCGCTCTACGATGGTCTCGCCGTCCAAAATCAAATTGATGACGGCGTCGATGTCGGCGAACTCCGCGAGAGCGTCCGCTTGGGCCACCGTGCGGGGGAAACCGTCCAAGATGTAACCGTTCTTGCAATCCTCTTGCGCCAAACGGTCCTTGACGATGTCAATCACCACGCTGTCGGGGACCAATGCGCCCTTGTCGATGTAGCTCTTGGCCAACAGACCCAAGGGGGTGCCTCCCTTGATATTAGCACGGAAGATGTCTCCCGTGCTGATATGGGGAAGATTGTATTCTTGTTTGACACGCGTTGCGTGCGTGCCTTTGCCTGCGCCGGGAGCGCCCAAGAAAATCAACTTCATATTACTTCAAGAATCCTCTGTAGTGTTTCATCATCAACTCGTTCTCGAGTTGGGTATTGAACTCCAACGCCACGCTCACGACGATTAACATACCGGTAGCGGAGAACGCTCTGACCAAACCGTCGTTGCCGGCCGAACCGGTGGACAGGATGGCGCCGAACACGAGGCTCGGGACCAAGGCGATGAAAGCCAAGAAGATGGCGCCGAACAGGGTGATACGGTTGTTAATACGGTTGAGATACTCGGCAGTGGGTCTACCCGGACGAATACCGGGGATGAAGCCGCCGTTTTGTTGGATGGTCCTGGACACGTCCTCGGGGTTGAATTGAATCTTCGCATAGAAGTAGCTGAAGAACAAAATCAACAGAGCCAAAAGGATGCTATACGCCCAAGTACCCACGCTCATGTACCTCTGCCACCATTGATAGAAGCTGCTGGTGGGCCAGAAGCTGGCGATGAGTTGGGGGAACATCAAGAAGGACGAGGCGAAGATGATAGGCATGACGCCCGACGCATTGACCTTGATGGGAATCTGCGTGCTTTGGCCGCCGTACATCTTGTTGCCCTTGACCTGCTTGGCGTACTGCACGGGGATGTTGCGTTGGCTCATATCGATGAAGATGATGAACACGAACACAATCACCACCACGATGAGGTACAGAATGACGCGCCAGATTTGGGCGACGTCGCCGGAGACGACCTTCATCTCGTTGATGAAACCGCTGATGAAGCCGGACAGGATACCCACGAAGATGATGAGGGAAGCGCCGTTGCCCACACCGTTCTCGGTGATGAGGTCGCACAACCACATAACCACGCAGCTACCGGCCACAAGGCTGAAGATGACGAACATCATCGAGAAGGCCAAGCCGGCGGTAGTACCCGTGCCGTCCAAGGCGAACATGGTCTGCACGTAGCCTTGTTTTTGCCAAGCGATGGTGATACCCACGCCTTGCACCACGGCCAATAGCACAGCCATATAACGGGTGATTTTGGTCATCTTACGACGTCCTTCTTCGCCTTCTTTGCTCATTCTCTCCAAAGCGGGGATGATGAGGGTCAGCAGTTGCATGATAATGGACGCGTTAATATACGGCAAGATGCCCAGGGCGAACCACGTACCGTTGGCTAAGCTGCCACCCGTGATAGAGGACAAGACCCCAAAGAACTCATTGCTACCCGCTAAGGAACCAAACGCACTCGGATTAATGCCCGGCACAGGGATAAAGCAGCCCAATCTGTAAATCAACAGAATCAGCAGCGTGATAATTAATTTCTTCCTTATACCCTTCTCTGCGAAGGCATTGACCAAAGTTTTGAACATACGATTACACCTCTTCCGCTTTGCCGCCGGCTGCCTCGATGGCACTCTTGGCGCTCTCGGTGAAGCACTTGGCTTGTACGGTCAAAGCTTTGGTCAATTCGCCGCCGCCCAAAACCTTGAGGCCGTAGGGGGCAATCTTGCTGACTAAACCTTTCTCGACGATGCTCTCGGCATTCACCACGTCGCCGGCTGCGAACAAGTCGTTCAAAACGCCGATGTTGACGGTCGTGTACTCTTTCTTGAAATTATTGGTAAAGCCGCGCTTGGGGATGCGACGGGTCAAAGGCATTTGGCCGCCTTCGAAACCGGGACGCACACCGCCGCCGCTACGGGCCCATTGACCCTTGTGGCCTTTACCGGAGGTCTTGCCGGTACCGGAGCCGATACCTCTGCCCAATCTCTTGACACTCTTCTTTGCGCCGGGGGCGGGAGACATTTCATTCAGTTTCATGCGCTACCTCCTTACTCAGCGTCCTCCACCTTGACGAGGTGGGAGACCACTTTAATCATACCACGCGTGCAGGCGTTGTCTTCCATCACGACGGAACTACCCGTTTTGTGGAAACCCATCGCCTTGACGGTGGCTTTTTGTTTTTCCAATGCACCGATGGTGCTCTTGACTAACGTAATCTTCAATTTAGCCATAAGTACCCTCCTTATTTCTTGTCGACCAAGGTCAACGAGGCCACTTCGTCTACGCTCAACCCTCTGAGTGCCGCGATTTGCTCGGCGGTACGCAACGCCTTGAGACCGGCGATGGTCGCTTTGGCGCAGTTGATGGGGTTGTTGCTGCCCAATGACTTGGCGCGGATGTCTTTGATGCCGGACATCTCCAAGACCGCACGCACGGGGCCGCCCGCGATGACACCGGTACCTTCCTCGGCAGGCATCAGCAACACTTTGCCGCAGCCGAACTCACCGACGATTTCGTGAGGAATGGTGGTGCCCACGATGGGGATGATGAACATATTGCGCTTGGCGTTGGTCTCGGCCTTGTTGATGGCGTCCACCGCCTCGGCGGCTTTGCCCATGCCCAAACCGACTTTGCCGGCGTGGTCGCCCACGCACACCAAGGCGGCTTGACGGGTGTTCTTACCACCCTTGACGACCTTGGTAACGCGGTTCATCGAAATGGTTACTTTATCAAATTCGTCTTTTTGCTCGTGTTTTGCAAATCTTTCTTGTCTTGCCATACGCGCCTCCTTAGAACTTCAAGCCGCCCTCTCTGGCGCCATCCGCCAAAGCAGCGACTCTGCCGGTGTAGAGATAACCGCCACGGTCGAACACGACCTCTTCGATGCCGGCCGCTTTGGCTTTCTCGGCCAAAGCCTTGCCAACGTACTTGGCGGCGGCAGTCTTGTCCATCTCGGTAATTTGAGCGGCGATGTCCTTCTCGACGGTGGATGCGGCGGCCAAAGTCTTGCCCGCTACGTCATCGATGATTTGCGCATAGATGTGCTTGTCCGAACGGAACACGGAGAGACGGGGTCTCTCGGGGCTGCCCTCGATTCTGTTGCGGATTCTCTTATGCCTTTTTACGCGCTCGGCATTCTTATCAATCTTATTAATCATATCCTACTCTCCTTATTTACCGGCAGTCTTGCCTTCCTTCTTCACCAATACCTCATCTTTGTAGCGAATGCCGTAGAGATGATAAGGGTCGGGAATGCGGATGCGTTTGATGTTGGCGGCAGTCTGACCGACCAACTCTTTGTCAATGCCCTTGACGGACACTTCCAAGGCGTTGCAGGTCAACGTGATGCCCTTGGGTGCGTCGAAGACGACGGGATGGGAATAACCCACGTTGAAGGTCAGCTGGTTAGAACCGGTCGACGCGACCTTAAAACCGACGCCGTTGACGACCAACACTTTCTCATAGCCCTTGCTGACGCCCACCACCATATTGTTGATGAGCACGCGGGTCAAGCCGTGCAAAGCCTTGTTCTTCTTGGTGTCGTCCGCGCGGGTGACGTAGACGTGACCGTCCTTCACTTCGATACCCATGGCGGGGTCAAAGGAACGGGTCAAGGTGCCCAACGCGCCCTTTACGGTGACGGTGTTGCCTTCTTCGAGGGTAACGGTGACGCCTGCGGGAATGGTGACGGGTAATCTACCTATTCTACTCATGGTGCACCTCCTCTTACCACACGTAGGCCATCACTTCGCCGCCCAAGTTGGCGCTACGCGCCGCCTTGTCGGTCATGATGCCCTTGTTGGTGCTGATGATAGCCACGCCCAAGCCGCCCAACACTTTGGGCAACTCGTCGGCGCCGGCATACACTCTCAAACCGGGACGACTCACGCGCTTCAGACCGTTGATGACTTTCTCGCCCTTGGGGCCGTACTTCAACGTGATGCGGATGATACCGGTATAGTCTGCTTTGCCAACCAATTCAACGTTGCTGATGTAACCTTCGTTCTTCAAAATCTCCGCGACGGCGATTTTGGTGCGCGAACGGGGAATGTCCACCACAGTGTGTTTGGCGGTCAAGGCGTTTCTGATTCTTGTAAGCATATCTGCTACGGGATCTGTTACGAACATACGCTACCTCCTAATTACCAACTCGATTTCTTCACACCGGGGATTTGTCCTTTATATGCCAATTCTCTGAAGCATACTCTGCACACGCCGAACTTGCGCAATACAGCATGGGGACGACCGCACAGTTTGCAGCGGGTATAGCCGCGCACTGCAAATTTCGGTTCCTTCTTTTGCTTGTTTTTCAAAGATGTTTTTGCCATATCTTATCCCTCCATTAGTTGCGAGCAAAGGGCATACCCATCAATGCCAACAACTCTTTTGCTTCCTCGTCCGTCTTGGCGGTGGTCACGATGCAGATGTCCATACCGCGCACTTTCTCCACTTGTTCATAAGTGATTTCGGGGAAGATTAACTGCTCCTTAACGCCCATCGCGTAGCTGCCTCTGCCGTCGAAAGACTTGGTGGGCACGCCCTTGAAGTCTCTCACGCGGGGCAACACGACGTTCATCAATTTGTCGAGGAAGTCGTACATTCTGGGGCCTCTCAAGGTCACTTTGCAACCGACGTTCATACCCTCGCGCACTTTGAAGTTCGCGACGCTCTTGCGAGCGCGGGTGATGATGGGTTTTTGACCGGCGATGAGGGTCATCTCTTCCACGGCTTGTTGGAACGCTTTGGCGTTGTCTTTGACGTCGCCCAAACCCATGTTGAGCACTACTTTCTCAAGACGGGGGATTTGGTTCACGTTCTTATAACCGAATTTCTTTTGCAATTCGGGCGCGACCACCTCTTTGTAGCGGGTAACCAAGCGGTACTCGCGGTTGTCGCCTGCTTTTACCTCGGCCGCAGTTCCCTTAGCGGCCTGATTCTTAGCTTCTTTCTTTTTGTCTGCCATAGTCTACCTCTCTTACTCTTCGTCGGCCTTCTTCTTGGCTTTCTTCGCCGCTTTCTTGGCGGTGGATTTGCCCTTGGTGGCTTCTACGGATGCACCGCACGCTTTGCACACGCGGACCTTCTTGCCATCCACCACTTGGTGACCCAATCTGGTCGCCTCATGGCACACGGGGCAGATGACCATCGCGTTGCTTGCGTCGAATGCGGCGGGTTGCTCGACGATGCCGCCTCTCTCGTTGGCACGACGTGCACGCACGCATTTCTTGACGATGTTCACGCCTTCCACCACGATGCGGTTCTCGGCGGGATACACTTTGATGACTTGACCGGTAGCGCCTTTGTCTTTGCCTGCAATAATCTTTACTGCGTCGCCATTCTTAATTTCCATACCGATCCTCCTTACAGCACTTCGGGTGCCAAAGAGATAATTTTGATATAATCCTTATCTCTCAATTCACGCGCGATGGGTCCAAAGATGCGGGTGCCGCGGGGTTGCTTTTGCGCGTCGATGATGACGGCGGCATTGTCGTCGAAACGGATGTGCGAACCGTCGGGACGGCCGATACCCTTGGTGGTGCGGACGATGACGGCCTTGACCACGTCGCCCTTCTTGACGGTACCACCGGGGGTGGCGGTCTTGACAGAGGCCACGATGACGTCGCCGATGTTGCCGAACTTGCGGAAGGACCCGCCCATCACTTTGATACATTGCAATACTTTTGCGCCGGTATTGTCGGCGGCAATCAATCTAGTTTGGGGTTGTATCATATCTCTCCTCCTTACTTAGCGCTCTCGAGGATGCGTACAACGCGCCAGTTCTTGTCGGCGGACAAGCGGCGGGTCTCTGCGATTTCCACCGTGTCGCCTACTTTGCACTCGTTGTTCTCGTCGTGGGCTTTATATCTCTTGGTGATTTTAACGGTCTTCTTGTAGAGGGGATGTTTGTACTTCACGTCCAAAGCGACCACCACGGTTTTGTCCATTTTGTCGCTGACGACCACACCCACTCTGGTTTTTCTCAAATTTCTCTCGATAGCCATAGTCTACCTCCTACTTCGCCTTTTTGCCCGCGGGCTCTTGGGCGATGTTCAACTCGCGTTGGCGGATAATGGTGCTCACTCTTGCGATGTCCTTCTTGCAGGAAGTCAACAGACCGGTATTGGTCAATTGATTTGCCGCCAGTTGGAAACGGAGATTGAACAATTGGGCCTTCAATTTAGCCAATTCGCTCTGCAAATCGGCCGTGCTCATTTTTGCGTATTCGGATGCTTTCATTATTCTTCACCGCCTTCTTCGTTGATTTCTTCCTTCTTGGCAATCTTGCACTTCACGGGGAGTTTGTGCGATGCCAAGCGCAATGCTTCGCGTGCGATATCCTCGCTGACGCCCGCAATCTCGAACATGACTCTGCCGGGTTTGACCACGGCGACCCAGTATTCGACCGAACCTTTACCGCTACCCATACGGGTCTCGGCGGGTTTCTTGGTGATGGGCTTGTGGGGGAAGATATCAATCCACACCTGACCGCCACGCTTGGTAAATCTGGTCATCGCGATACGCGCCGCTTCGATTTGGTTGCTTGTAATCCAGCCGCACTCGGCTGCCACCAAGCCGTACTCGCCGTAGGCGATTTTGTTGCCCTTGTGGGCTGCGCCCTTCATGCGACCGCGAGCTTGACGTCTTCTTTTAACTCTCTTAGGCATCAACATAATTATTCATTGCCTCCTTTCTTCTCTGCTTTCTTGGCAAACACTTCGCCGTGGTAAATCCAGCACTTCACGCCGATACGACCATAGGTCGTGTGGGCCTCTGCAAAGCCGTAGTCGATGTCGGCACGCAGGGTTTGAAGAGGAATACTACCGTCGTGGTATTGCTCGGTACGGGCGATTTCGGCGCCGTCCAAACGACCGCTGACCATGGTTTTGATACCTTTGGCGCCGGCCTGCATAGCACGCTTCATGCACATCTTCATCGCGCGACGGAAGCTCACGCGTTTTTCCAGTTGGTTGGCGATTTCTTCGGCCACCAGTTGGGCGTCGGCGTCCACCGATTTGACGGCGATGAACTCGATGAGGTAATTCTTGTAGGTGTGCTTGTTGGCCGCGCAGATTTTCTTGACTTGGTTGGTCAACGCGGTCACGCCGCTACCTTCCTTACCAATCAGCAAGCCGGGACGACCGGTGAACACTTTGACCTTGATGTATTGGTCGCAGCGCTCGATGACGATTTTGCTGATGCGGGGACGGTTGTCCACTTTGCGTTGGGGACGATTGTCGCCCTCTTGCACGGGGGCCTCGGTCGCGATGGTCTCTCTGACCAAGGGAGCGGGCTTGTACACGTTCTTGATATAGTTACGAATTTGATTGTCCTCGACAAGATAGTCGCTGAAGTTACGCTTGACGGCGTACCATTTGGCTTCCCAATCTTTGTTGATACCGATTCTCAAACCGTTAGGATTAACTTTTTGTCCCATAGTAGTCCTCCTTACTCTGCCGCCGTAGCGTCTGCCACGATGATGGTGATGGTGCTGGTGCGTTTCAAAATGCGATGTGCTCTGCCCTTGCTGACGGGTTGAATTCTCTTCAGGGTGGGGCCTTGGTCCGCATAGCACTCGGCGACTACCAAATCACTCTTGGACAAGTTGTTGTTGTTCTCGGCGTTTGCCGCTGCCGACTCGAGCACCTTCAAGATGATGGGGCTCGCGGCCTTGTTGATGTTCTTGAGGCTGGCGACCGCTTGGGCGTAGCTCATACCGCGGATGACGTCGAGGACGACTCTCACTTTGTAGGGGCTGATGCGCACGTTGCGGGCAATGGCTTTGGCATGGGTCGCGTTAAATTCGGCTTTGGCCGCTTGACGCTTTTCCGCTTTTTCTCTCATTCTAGTTGCCATTTGCTACCTCCTTATTTGCCACTGGCAGACTTGCTGCCGGCGTGACCTTTGAACGTACGGGTAGGCGCGAACTCACCGAGTTTGCAACCGACCATATCTTCGGTGACGTACACGGGCACGTGCTTGCGACCGTCATGCACCGCGATGGTGTGACCAATCATATCGGGGAAGATGGTGGAACTTCCCGACCAGGTCTTGACGACCTTCTTCTCGGCCTTGCCCTCGTTCATCGCAATGATTCTATTCAATAACCTTTCTTCTACATAAGGTCCTTTCTTAACGGATCTACTCATCTCAATGCCTCCTAGTTAATGCGTTTGATGATCATCTTGTTGCTTGCCTTCTTCTTCTTGCGGGTCTTATAACCCAGAGCAGGCTTGCCCCAAGGAGTGACAGGCGTAGGCATACCGATGGGGGATTTGCCT
>Ga0310690_10008015_pt1 | contig 13483 bp, 4 predicted proteins | sample AusTroGonzalo_MG_2_FD_207661 | JGI IMG/M metagenome (GOLD analysis project Ga0310690, IMG submission 207661) | Bovine rumen microbial communities from tropical cattle in Woodstock, Queensland, Australia - Gonzalo_04 (v2) (version 2) | ecosystem: Host-associated > Mammals > Digestive system >... | reverse complement strand
GAGCACCATCTGGTTGGGAGCGAGACTGTCTATGCGGGTGGTGTAGCCACTGAACACCGTATGATGGTCGGCGTAGATTTCCGATGTCAGCTTGGGCAGTGAGTCCGTCAGATTAAGCTGGCGGCAGAGATATTTGTGCATCTGCTCGTTGGTGATGTATCCGTTTTCAACATCATTTTGCGGATGATACATGGCGTAGAACACATTCTCCATCGTATGGCCGAAGGTGGTGAATCCGAAATAGGTGCGGCCATAAAGTATCTGGCTGAGCATCCGTTCCATCGAGATGTTCTGCTTGCGCTGCTCTTTGGGAATGGGGGATTTGTCGTAATCCTTGGCCGTCTGCAGATATTGGATTTCGGCATCTGAGATTTGGACGTTGTAGTATTTCTCGATGAGGGCCGGCCATTCGGTCGTGTCGGCCACCTTCAGTTTCTCGCCCATCGTCCATGTGGGAAGCCTATAGTCGTCAATCGGCGACATAAGTTCCTGGAGGGATTTCTTGTCATAGCCCTTGTTAGATTTTGCGTTGCCGATAGTGACGGCACCCGTGCCGTGGTCGGGCATCACCACCACTAAGGTTTGTCCGTCTTTCTTGGCGAAGTCGAAAGCCACCTGGCAGGCGCGGTCGAAAGCTAAAAACTCTGTGACAGCAGCCTTCCCGTCGTTGCCGTGGGCGGCCCAGTCCACCTTGCTGCCCTCCACCATCAGGAAGAAGCCCTCCGGCGAAGCGGAAAGCGTCTGGATGGCCTTCTGCGTCATCTCCGACAGGGTGGGCGTGACGTTCAGGTCGCTTTCCATTTCGTACGGCATGGATGATTCACTAAACAAAGCCCAGAACGGAGCTTTTTGACAACCCAACATACCTTGACGGTCATCGAGGAAAACCTGATAATTATGGTTTTTTAGGAATTCCTGATATTCGGAGGTAAGATAAGAGGTGCCGCCGCCGATAACCACATCCACCTGATTATAAACCATTTGTGGTGCTATTCGATTATATTTGCTCCGTTTGGCCGAGTGCGCGGCGCAATCCGCCGGGGTGGCGTGCGGAAACTCGCAGGTGAAAACCAGTCCTGTGGCCTTGTGCAGCATCTGCTTGGAGGCTTCCAACAGCGTGGCCAGCGGCTGGTAGGCGCGGGTGGCATCCACCGGCACCAGGTCATGGTCGGTTTTCACCGGATAGGTGGAAATAAAGCCCGTCTGTGTAGCCTGGCCGGTCATGTAGCAGGAGGTGGTGGGAGCGGAATCGCCTATGGGCGCATCCGATGACCATGTACCCAAAAGCCCTTTGATGTAAGGGTCGAGATTCAAATTGTTCTGGGAAGGATCGAGATAATGCTGGTACCAGCGGGCGACGGACAGCAGGCTGGTGGAGGTGCCGTCGGGAATCATCACAATCACGTTTTTGATGGGTTTGGGTTGGGAATAAAGGGATAACACCAACAAAAACAATATGTTATAAAGAACGAAGCGTTTCATTTCAGTCTCGATTTTAAGGCTGCAAATATACGAAATAATGTGCTATTCCCATCGCTTGACTACATTTGTTGCATACAGAAAAAAGATTTTTGCTTGTTTTAAAATTAATTGTATTTTTGTAGCCTTAAAAAAAGTTAAAAACCATCGTATGGCGAAAAGAGACATTTTACCGATAATCCCTCGTAGCAAGAAGACGCGGTTCCGGTACCGCGTGGCGGTGATCGGCAGTGGGAGTTGGGCTACGGCCATTATCAAAATCATATCCTCCAATCTGGAGCACATCCACTGGTGGGTGCGCGACGAGGAGGCCGCCGAAGAGATCATAAAGTACGGGCACAACCCAAAATATCTGAGTTCTGTATTCGTAAATCCCGAGGACGTGAAGGTCAGCACCGACATCAAGGCGGTGGTTACCAAAGCCGAATACGTCATCATCGTCACGCCATCGGCTTATCTGCACAAGACCTTGGAACCGCTGCAGAAGAGCCACTTGAGCCGCAAGAAGATTATTTTAGCGGTCAAGGGCATCATCCCGGAGACCATGCAGCTCATCAGCGACTACATGCGCACGCAGTTCAAGGTGCCGCTCGACAACCTCTCCATCATCAGCGGGCCGTCGCACGCGGAAGAGATCTCCCAGGAGAAGTTCACCTTCCTCACCGCCGCCTCCCCGAACCGCGAGCTGGCGGAGACCGTGGCCAAATTCTTCACCAACCGCTATTGCCGCACCTCCGTCTCCAACGACATGATGGGCGCCGAGCTCTCTATTGTGTTAAAAAACATTTATGCCCTCGGTGCCGGCATCTACAGCGGACTGGGTTACGGCGACAACTTCATTGCGGCCTACGTGGCCAACTGTGTGAAGGAGATGAAATATTTCGTCTCCAAAATATACCCCAACGAAGAGCGCCACATCTCGGATTCCGTCTATTTGGGCGACCTTTTGGTGACCGCCTACTCCACCTACAGTCGCAACCGGCTCTTCGGCATCATGATCGGGCACGGGCTCTCCGTGCGCGTCTCCCTGCTCGAACTCCGCATGGTGTCGGAAGGCTACACGGCCTGCCGCTGCGTGCACGAAATCAACAAGAAATACCTGGCCGATATCCCGATTGTGGAGACCATTTACGGCGTTTTGTATGAAAACAACAACGTTTCATCTGAAATGAAACGCATTGCCGAACATTTTGTGTGATGATCCGATTTGTAAAACATACGGATATCCGACCTGAAAAATGGGACGAAGCCATTCTCCGCTCGCAGTCGCCCACGGTGTTGGCCACCCATGGTTTTTTAGACATTCTCACGGCGGGCTCCACCTGGAACGCGCTGATTTTGGACGACTACGCCGCCGTGCTGCCACTGCCCGAACGCTCCAAGATGGGGATTCCGTACATCTACACCCCCTTCTTCCTCCCACAATTGGGCATCTTCTCCCCCACCCCGACCGATGCGGAAACAACATTAGCGTTTTTTAACAATATTCCGGCCAAATACAAACAGATCGACCTGCTTTTGAACACCACAAACGATGCCGGATTGCTCAAAAACGAAACTATCCAGCTTGTTTCCCATCAACTTTCACTCCAAAAACCCTACGAACAGCTCCAAGCGGACTTTTCCCAGAACACCCGCCGCAACATAAAAGATGCACAAAAACATTCTTTAACATATTTCGAGGATGAAATGATCTTGAATGACGTTATTGATCTTTTCAAACAGAACAAAGGAAAGAAAAAAAACGTCCACTACGGCGACGACGACTATCCGATTCTTCAAAAAACCGCCCAGAAACTTGTTGACAAACAAAAACTTCTCGTTGCAGGGGTGATCAACACGAACGAAAAGTTAGTGGCCGGGGCGTTCTTCCTTCACGATTACACCAAGATCCACTTCTGGTTTTCGGGGCGGGATGACGAGGCCTCCGAAGGCAAGCCCATGTTTTTCCTGCTTGACGAATATATCCGCCGCCATGCCGGAAGTGATAAAATCCTGGATTTCAACGGTTCCAGCAATCCCAATGTAGCCCGCCTATATCGGGGTTTCGGCGGAAAGCCCTACTCTATCCCCATGATTCAACACACCCCCACCCTATGGCAGCTGCCGATGCGGATCTATCGTTTTTTCAGCAAATAAAAACTTTTTAACACATTGTCTTTATTCAAAATTTTGAACAGAATGTCATCCAAAAACACTTTTTCTATTTGTTTAATCCTTTTTTCCCTTTCCCTAATGGCTCAAAAAAATCCCATTCAATATGTGAACCCCATCATCGGGACCAACGGCATGGGGCACACCTTCCCCGGTGCGTGCTACCCTTTCGGGGGTGTGCAGGTGAGTCCCGACACGGACACCATTCCTCACAACATCAACGGTCAATACCAGCCGCGCGCTTACGACTATTGCGCTGGTTATCAGCACCGTGACAACACCATCGTGGGCTTCAGCCATACCCACTTCAGCGGCACGGGTCACTCCGACATGGGCGACATCCTGCTGATGCCCTTCACCGGTGAGGTGCAGCTCAATCCCGGCACCGCCGACAATCCCGACGGTGGCTACCGCTCGCGCTTCAACCATTCTACCGAAAAATGCTCGCCCGGCTACTACGAAGTGCGCCTCAGCGACGACGATATCCTCGTGCAGCTCACCGCCACCCCGCACTGCGGCATCCATAACTACACATACCCAGAAGGCGAAACCCATAAGCTCATTATCGATCTCAACCATGCCATCTATAACTACGACGGCAAAGTGCTGTGGGCCTCCCTGCGCATGGAAGACCCCTACACACTAACGGGATATCGCATCACAAGTGGTTGGGCCAGAGAAAACCACGTCTATTTTGCCATTCACTTCAGCAAACCCGTGAAAAGCTATGGCTATCAGGATTTCGGGAAAAAAGATTACAACGGTTTCTGGAAACGATTCGATGTAAACCACAATTTCCCCGAAATGGCAGGTCGAAAGGTCGTGGCCTGGGTGGAATTTGAAGAGAATAGCGGAACCCTTTTGGAAGTGCAGGTGGCTCTCTCGGCTGTCAGCACCGAAGGGGCCTTGAAAAACCTGATGGAAGAGACCGAGATCCGAGAACGTCCGCACAATCCCGACAAACTTGCCTTTTACTATCTCTACGAACAGGCTAAGCAGGCTTGGAACGATAAATTAGGCATCTTCGAGGCAGAAGGCACCGAAGACCAACTCGCCATGTTTTACACGTCGCTCTACCATACGATGATAAATCCATCTATCTATCAGGATGTTGACGGACAATATCGCGGGGTGGATCACAATATCCACCAGAACTTGGAAGGATACACTAATTACACGATTTTCTCCTTGTGGGACACCTACCGTGCCGAGCATCCTTTGTTAAATATCATTGACCCGAAGGCCGCCTGCGACATGGTCTCTTCTATGATTGATCATGCCGAACAGAGCGTCCATCACATTTTGCCCATCTGGAGTCATGCCGGCAACGAGAACTGGTGTATGATTGGATATCACGGCGTGTCGGTGGTGGCGGATAACTATCTTTGCCATCATCCGAATTTTTATGGGGAAAATGTGAAGATGAATAAGATTCTTATCAATGCCATGCCCTATATCCTAAACAGTGCCAACTTAGATTATTACGACCATACAGACCTATACAAAAAAATGGGATATGTGCCCTATAACAAGTCTTCTGTCGGCACTTCTATCACATTGGAAAATGCTTACGAAGATTGGGTGATTTATAACTTAATTGACCAAGGTAAGATTGCCTCTGGATTCGAAAAGATGAAGGAGACTTATCGTCAGCGCGCGCTGAACTTCAAGAACGTCTTCAATCCTGAGACGGGCTTCGCGCAGGCACGTTACGAGGATGGCTCGTGGAAGACGCCCGCCGACCTGCTCTCCACCTCCAACGAGGGCTTCATTGAGGGCAACAGCTGGAACTACTCGTTCTACGTGCCGCACGATGTCAACGGGCTTATCAAGATCATGGGTGGCGACAAGGTCTTCGTGCAACGCCTCGACCAACTCTTCGAGATGTACGTCCCAGACGAGTTCTTCGCTGAAACTGAGGATGTTACCCGCGAGGGCATGGTGGGCGGCTACGTACACGGCAACGAACCCAGTCATCACATCCCGTACCTTTACATGTGGACCTCCCAGCCGTGGAAAACTCAGCAGCGCGTGCGCGAGGTAATGAACAAGATGTACAAAAACAATATTGACGGTTTGTGCGGCAACGACGACTGCGGCCAGATGTCGGCATGGTACATCTTCAGCGCGATGGGCTTCTACCCCGTCTGTCCCGCCAGTGGCCAATACGTCTTCGGCGCCCCCTACCTACCCGAAAACGTCCTTCATCTGCAAAATGGCAACACCCTGACCATCAAGGCCCCCAACGTCAGCGACCAGAACTGCTACATCCAGTCCATCACCCTCAACGGCCAGCCGCTACATAGTGCGTACATCACATACGAACAAATCATGGGCGGCGGAGAGTTGGTTTTCACCATGGGCAGCAAGCCGAACAAGAAGTGGTTCACTGAAAAGCCCTATTCGTTAGAGTAAGAAATTCAACTTTTGCTTTTGGCTGTTGGCCGTTGGCCGTTAGCTATTGGCTTTTGGAAATTGGGATTTGGGGTTTGGTCTTTGGTCTTGGATCTTAGTTCCTTAACTCCTTAGTTTCTTAACTCCACAACAACTCCTCTAAACTCTAATCTCTAAACTCTCAACTCTATTTAAACTTCCTTCAAAACTCGCACTTTTTTACGCATTGCAAATTGTTTTTTACGCAATGACGAATCGGTATGAGTTAAAATTCATACTTTTGTCATTTTAAAAAAGTGGAAATCATCTTATTCTTTTATGTTGAAAATCAACATTATATAAAACAACAGAAAAGAATTATTTTACATAAACAAAAACACGGTGGTAATGAGGAAATTTACGACTTTAATTGTTCTTGCGATTTTGGCGATGGGCAGTCTGATGGCACAGGCTCCACAAAAATTTACCTATCAGGCGGTGGTGCGAAATACCAATAACCAACTCCTGCCCAACACATCGGTGGGAGTGCAGGTGGTCATTTTGGAAAATGGCGCGGGTCCACAGGGTAATCCCATCTATGCAGAGAGACACGCGACAACCACCAATGCCAACGGTTTGGTAACGCTGAACATCGGCGAAGGCAATGTCATATTGGGTAATTTCAGCACGATCAATTGGAAAAACGGAGTGTTCTTTTTGGATATAGGCATTGATCCTACTGGCGGCAGCGATTACTCGATATGGTCCACGCAACAGCTGTTGAGCGTGCCGTATGCCCTCTATGCCAACGAGGCGGGCAACGGCTTTAGCGGTGATTACAACGATCTCAGCAACAAACCCAATCTTGCACCTGTAGCGACCAGCGGAAACTATAGCGACCTTTCCAATAGTCCGCAAATCCCGCAGATTCCGCAGAATGTGAGCGCCTTCCAAAACGACGCCGGCTACATCACCATGGATTCCGTGCCGTCCATTCCCACCAACGTGAGCGCCTTTTACAACGACGTGCCGTACCTCACCTCCTTCACGGAACAGCAGGTGTTGAGCATCCGCAACGACACCATCTTCCTTACCGGCGGTAGCTTCGTGAAACTGCCCGCTAGCTTCGATGGTAATTATAACTCGTTGACTAACAAGCCCAATCTTGCTCCTGTGGCGACTAGCGGGTCGTATAACGATCTTTCCAATCGCCCGCAAATCCCGCAGATTCCGCAGAATGTGAGCGCCTTCCAAAACGACGCCGGCTACATCACCATGGATTCTGTGCCGTCCATTCCCACCAACGTGAGCGCCTTCTACAACGACGTGCCGTACCTCACCTCCTTCACGGAACAGCAGGTGCTGAGCATCCGCAACGATACTATCTTCCTCACTGGCGGTAGCTTCGTGAAATTGCCAGCGGGTTTTGATGGAGATTATAACTCGCTGACTAACAAACCGAATTTAGCTGCCGTAGCAACCAGTGGGTCGTATAACGATATAACGGGAAAACCAAATTTGGCTCCCGTGGCAACCAGCGGCGACTACAACGACCTCAGCAACAGACCGCAGATCCCGCAGATTCCGGCAAACGTCAGCGCTTTCAACAACGATGCGGGCTATATTACGGGCTACACGGAGACGGACCCGCAGTACAACGCTTGGAACAAGGACTATAACGACCTGATTAACAAGCCGGTAATTCCGACCATCCCCACCAACGTGAGCGCCTTCCAAAACGACGCTGGATACATCACTATGGATTCAGTGCCGACCATCCCCACTAATGTGAGCGCCTTCTACAACGATGTGCCGTACCTCACCTCCTTCACGGAGCAGCAAGTTCTGAGCATCCACAACGACACCATCTTCCTTACTGGCGGCAGCTTCGTGAAGTTGCCAGCGGGATTTGATGGCGATTATAACTCGCTGACTAACAGACCGAATTTGTTTGACGGCAACTACAACAGCCTGACCAACAAGCCCAATCTGGCTCCTGTGGCTACCAGCGGGGCATATAACGATTTAACGGGAAAACCAAATTTGGCTCCCGTAGCAACAAGCGGTAACTACAACGACCTCAGCAACAAACCGAATCTGGCCAATGTCGCCACAAGTGGAAACTACAACGACCTCAGCAACCGCCCGCAAATCCCGCAGATTCCAGCAAACGTCAGCGCTTTCAACAACGATGCGGGCTATATTACGGGCTACACGGAGACGGACCCGCAGTACAACGCTTGGAACAAGGACTATAACGACCTGATTAACAAACCTATAATTCCGAATGCTGCCAACAACGCCACGCTGACTATCCAGCGGAATGGCAGTACGGTGGGCACATTCACGGCGGACGCTTCTGTCAACGAGACCGTCAACATCGCTGTGCCGACAACCACCAGCGAATTGACCAATAACAGCAGCTTTGTCACAGCCGACCAGCTGACCTCACTGATTAGCACGATTAACCATCGGATGGACAGCATGCAAACGATTGTTTCCTCCCAAAACGCCGAAATCTCCACCCTTTCACATACGGTGGATAGCTTGAGAGATATTCTTACTCCTTCCTCAACCGGATGCACGCCATGGAACACCTCCGTCACCAACGAGACGGCCTGCGCTTTTTACGTGTGGCACGGGGAACTCTACACCCAAAGCGGCATCTATCTGTATGGATGCACCAACGCCGACGGCACCAATAATATGGAAGCCTTGAATCTGACCATCCACCAGCCCGACACCACACACCTGCGTGCGGAGGCATGCGAAAGCTATTCATGGAACAACACAACCTATACAGAATCAGGTAGTTATTATAAAAAACTTACAAACAAATATGGTTGCGACAGTGTCATTGTGTTGCATCTGACCATATTTAATGGTTCCCACAATGTATTTTCAAAAGACACATGTGAATACTATGTTTGGAATGGACAAACTTATACCGAAAGCGGCATTTACACGTACGCATACACCAATGCGGATGGTTGCGCCAGCGTGGACACTCTCCATCTGACCATCTATCACGGTACCCACAATGTGATAAAGGAAATTGTTTGTGAATCATACACTTGGCATGATACCCTCTACACCGAAAGTGGTATTTATACTTATGCCTACGAGAATGATTATGGATGTGCCAGTGTGGACACCCTTTACCTGACAGTGCATTACGGCACGCACAATGTGGAGACTTTAAATGCCTGCGGTTCGTATGAATGGCATGGACAAACATACACCGAAAGTGGCACTTATACCTACGCTTACAACAACGAGTATGGCTGTCCCAGTGTGGACACGCTGAAGGTGGTGGTCGTCTTAGTAGATGAAAAATCCTGCTCCTTGGCACCCTGCGTTACCGATGTGGACGGCAATATGTACAGCACTGTGCAGATTGGCGGCCAGTGCTGGATGCGCAGCAACCTGCGCACCACGCATTATGCTGATGGCACAGCCATTCCCACTGGCAATATAAGTTCCTCTGACCCATACTATTACGATTCTCAATCAAATCGTCTTGATTTAGCAATACGCGGGTATCACTATAACCAACCGGCGGTAATGCACAACCAATCCTCCAGCACAGCTAATCCCAGTGGTGTGCAGGGTGTTTGTCCCGATGGCTGGCACGTGCCTTCCGAAAACGAATGGCAACAACTGATCACTTTTGTGGGCAGTCAAGTACAGCATGTGTGTGACAATGATTATATCGAGATTGCCAAGGCGTTGGCTTCGCCGACGGGCTGGCGCAATAGTGGCAATACGTGCCAGTTGGGCAACGACGTAAACAACAACCTAACAGGTTTTACGGCCTTTCCTACGGGACAGTGGGAAAACGATATGAGTTGCTGGGGAACCGACTTTGTATGTAAATTCTGGTCCTCTACGGCCTCCCGGCTATTCACACCTGGTACATCGCCACAAATAGGCAATGCGAATTGGTATTATGGTTTTCCGGTGCGCTGTGTGTATGACATTTCCGCCTGTGGTACTGAGTATGAGGGCTCACACAATGTGGAAACCGATACGACATGCGACAGCTACACTTGGCACGGACAGACGTACACCGAAAGCGGTGCCTACACCTATCCTTACAAGAATATTTATGGCTGCGCCAGCGAGGACACGCTGAAGCTGACCATACATCACAGTACGCATAATGTGGACATCAAGAATTTGTTTGGAAGTTATACTTGGTATGATTCCATCTACACCGAAACGGGTACCTATACGTATGAATACACCAACGAACATGGTTGTCCCAGTGTGGATACGCTCCACCTGACCAGGGGCTATTATCCCTGCCCTGGCACGCCCACGGTGACCGACCACGAAGGCAATGTGTATAACACGGTGCAAATCGGCAACCAATGCTGGACAAAAGAGAACATGCGTTGCACCACCTCGCCCAGCACGGGGGCAAATATATTTATCCCTGGTACTGGAGGTAGCACAAGTTACGTGAGTAAGTTTGCACGCAAACCGAATGCCGAAAACGGCTGGGTTGCTGGTGTCACTTTTTACGGCATACTCTACAACTGGAATGCGGCGGTAGATACATTCAACACATCATTTTCGGAAACCGGATACAATAACCAGTATTCACAAAACGCTGTGTCTGTCACGTTCAGCGGCCACCGCAGAGGCATCTGTCCCCAAGGCTGGCACGTGCCGAGTGATGCGGAATGGACACAACTCACCAACTATGTGAGTAGCCAGGAACAATTTCTGTGCGACCATAATAGTGCCAATATTGCCAAGGCGTTGGTCTCGCCGACAGGCTGGAGAATTAATAGTGACAGTTGTGGTGTGGGCAACAGTTCTACCAACAACCAAACTGGTTTCACAGCCGTTCCATCGGGTTACTACACTGGTACTTTCCCAAAATTCGGCTACGGTGCGGGCTTTTGGTCTGCTACGCAACGTGAAGATGTGAACAACATCGTATGGGGACGGCATATATTCACTGATAACAATCCGACGGGTATGACTCGTGCCGATGACTTCTACAAGAGCCGTGAATATTCTGTACGATGTCTTAAAGACACCTTCTCTTCAGATGGTACTGAATGTATGGGCACGCACAATGTGGAGATTAAAAAAGCAAATAATACATACACCTGGCACGGACAGACCTACACCGAAAGCGGCACCTATACGAATATTTACACCAACGAGGATGGTTGCTACAGTGTGGATACGCTAAAACTGACGATTGTTTTTGTGGATGAAAAATCCTGTCCCAGTACTCCTTCTGTTACGGATATTGACGGCAACACGTACAGCACCGTGCAGATTGGCGAGCAATGCTGGATGCGTAGCAACTTGCGCACCACGCGCTATGCTGACGGCACCGCCGTTCCCGCAGGCAATTCAGCTTACAGCGAAACGGATCCTTACTATTATAACTACGAGAATTGCTTTACCTTGCCGGAGCGCGGGTACTATTACAACTGGCCGGCCGTGATGCATGGCCAGCCCTCCAGCACCACCAATCCCAGCGAGGTGCAAGGCATCTGCCCCGACGGCTGGCACGTGCCCAGCAATTTAGAATGGAAACAGATGAGAGACTATGTGACCAGCAAAAGCGAATATTATTGTGATAGATTCAATTACTTCTCAGATGCTTCGTTGGCTTCCAACACAGGATGGACTAATCGTGGCGTGCAATGTGCTCCTGGTGACAACATTACCCATAATGCCACTGGCTTCAGTGCGATGCCAGCGGGATTTTACCAGCTTGTCGGCAGAATAGGGTATGCAAGTTATGTTCTTAATGGAGCGGATTGCTCTATGGGGGCTTATTTCTGGTGCTCCACGGAAAACAGTGCAAATAAGGCCTATTATCAAACTATTCCATACGGTGGTTCATTAAATGTGTCTAAAGATATGGGCTTTTCAGTGCGGTGTGTTATGAATGCTGAGACGGATTCCGTAGATTACACGATAGATGAAAAATCCTGTCCGGGCACAGCAACGGTTACGGATATTGACGGCAACACGTATGGCACCGTGCAGCTTGGCGAGCAGTGCTGGATGCGTTCCAATTTGCGTGCCACGCACTACGCCGACGGCACCGCCGTTCCCGCAGGCCTTACGAACTTCAGCAAAACGGAGCCCTATTACTATGACTTCTCCGGCCAAGGTGGCGACGGCACCAGCCAATACTTCCCATTGTCCAAGCGCGGTTACCTGTACAACTGGCCTGCTGCGATGCATGGCGCGGCATCCAGCAACACCAACCCCAGCCAAGTGCAGGGCATCTGCCCCGACGGTTGGCATGTGCCCAGCAATGAAGAGTGGACACAATTGGAAAACTATGTAAAAAGCCAGAGCCAGTACTCGTGCTGTACTCGGCAATAACTCCTGCTTTGCCAAGGCGTTGACCTCTACTTTGGGATGGAAGTACTGTAATGGCAGTAGCAACTGTTACCCTGGCTATAATCGTTCCGCAAACAACGCCACCGGCTTCAACGCAATGCCAGTGGGTATTTATGCTTACAATGGCTATCAAAGTGCTACCGAGGTGACTTGGTTTTTGAGTTCCACCGAAAACGACAGTGCCTCAATTCATTTTTGTATGCTTTGGTACGATGGAACTTATTTGGGAAGATTCATTGAACCCAAAGACAAAGGCTATTCTGTACGTTGCTTGAAAAACACCGCCTCTTCCGGAGGCGACACTCCGTGTATCGGCACATACAATGTGGAGACGGAAAATGCTTGTGAATCTTTCACTTGGCACGGACAGACCTACACCCAAAGCGGCACCTATACGTATGCTTACTCTAACAATGATGGATGCGCCAGTGTGGATACGCTGAAACTGACGATTAATCTTCCGGTGGCTTCGACGAGCTCAGCCACCGCATGCGAGTCCTACACTTGGAACGGACAGACCTACACCCAGAGTGGTGACTACACGCAGACCTTCACCGCCGCCAACGGCTGCGACAGCGTGGTGACATTGCACCTCACCATTTATCAGCCAGTAGTCACGACAAGCTCTGCCACCGCGTGTGAATCTTACTCATGGAACGGCACCACTTATACTCAAAGCGGAGACTACACGCAGACCCTCACCGCCGCCAACGGCTGCGACAGCGTGGTAACCTTGCACTTGACCATCTATCAGCCAGTGGCCACGACAAGCTCTGCCACCGCGTGCGAGTCCTACACTTGGCATGAGCAGACTTATACCCAGAGTGGCGATTACACATACAATTACACCAACGAGTATGGCTGCCCTTGCACGGAAACGTTGAATTTGACCATTAATCACGGTTCGCACAACGTCTTTACCGAAACGGCAGAAGGCTCCTACACCTGGCACGAACAAACTTACACTGAAAGTGGCACTTATACCTATACCTACACCAACGCCAGTGGTTGTGCAAGTGTTGATACCCTCCACCTGACCGTCACTTCAAATCCTCCCACACCTCCTACTCCTCCCTCAGACACCATCGCTGAC
>Ga0310690_10008013_pt1 | contig 13484 bp, 36 predicted proteins | sample AusTroGonzalo_MG_2_FD_207661 | JGI IMG/M metagenome (GOLD analysis project Ga0310690, IMG submission 207661) | Bovine rumen microbial communities from tropical cattle in Woodstock, Queensland, Australia - Gonzalo_04 (v2) (version 2) | ecosystem: Host-associated > Mammals > Digestive system >... | reverse complement strand
CAGCGCATTGCGCTCGTCATTCCTCCTCATTCCGCTTCTACCTTACCACTATATACTCACTGTGTCAATAACTTTTTTCTGTTTTTGTTAATCGGATTATCTTTACGGGAATCTCCTCGTAATAAAAATGGCGCAACCACGCCCACGTTTCTTCCCCGTATAGCTTGACTATCAGATCATGAATCTCTTCCATACTTAGCCCGCTCATTCTCTAACACGTTTCTCAGCTTGCTAACTTTAACGGAAAACCTCTCCAGTTTCTCAACGATACTTTCTAACGCATCCAATTCTTCATCCGACAATTCACCAGACTCTGCTTTCTCTGCAATCTTCAAAAGACGATCTTCAAGTCTGCTCATTTCTCCAACTCGCTTGGATGTTAAAAGTGAAACAGTAATCCGATCGATATCTGGAACCTCGTCTGATATAGGAAGATTCCGACCGATCGGACACTCGTGCAAACAATAATAATTGACTAAAGACGGATCACCGTACAAATCAGACATCAGCACAGCCTTGTCAACTGGCATGACTTTTGATAATCCAAGTTCCGCGTCCGTGACAGCATCAACGCTCATATGAAGGCACTCTGCCGCGCCTTCTCTGGAACATAATTTTTCATTGTATTTTGATGCTTTTATCCGGGCTTGATACCATCTGTTACCCGCCGCTTTCGTTGCTCCCCTACCCATTTTCCTTGCCCTTCTTTGAAGATATGATGTTATTGGAAAATGAAGAAAACCGTTCTATATGGCTAATTATACTGCCCCATTTAGCACAATGCAATAACTGTTTGTTAACAAATGATTAAATAATTCCCAAACGGTTTCGCATCATCCATAATTTTGTTAAACGGAAAGGAGAGTATCAAATGCCTCGCAATCGTCCAGAAGAGTTAAATCTCACCGTATTTAGAAACAATCTCGCATCGCTTCTCGACAGCCACGCACAATCTGCATTAGAATTATCGCAGGAAATTCACACATCTCCTTCCACAATGTCCCGATATCTTGCGGGAGTCCGCGCACCAGACATTGAATGCGCTGTCAAAATCTGCTCCTATTACGGGGTTTCACTGGATTGGTTATTAGGGTTGAATCCAACATCAAAAACATCAAAGTTCTCCGAAACAGTCAACCATTTCGCTGAGCTTTACTCGCTTGCAACAGATCAGGATCGAACCGTAATTGATACCATCCTCAACCGATACGAAGATGTAAACAGAGAATATCTGAGCGTACAGGCCTTCTCCGATCAGTTCTGCGAAATCGGGAAACACGACCCGATTGAGGTCAATGCCATTATCAAAGCACTGTCGGAAGTCGATAAGCTGTATCCCCGTCTGTCAAACGTAGAACTGTCCTATCGCTTCTCATCAGATAGATGGGCGGACGCTTCTCTGCTGTCTTTTAACATTCAGTTCAACCGTGCGGTTATCTACTTTGCTCCCAAACGCATACAAATTTATCTGACCTCGCACGATATATTCCCAAATGAAATAAACCCGCTTCTGGACGGACTTTTGCCGTTTCTTAACCCAGACCTCGGAAAATCAGAACCATACAAAGACCTCTCATATTTCTACTATCTTGATCCGCACAAAATCTATGCAGGACTTGACGAGTTTCTAAGTGTAGTCAAAGAATTCATAAACGAGATCAATGAAGGATAAGGCCGCAATTTACATCCGAGTTTCGACTCAGCATCAGATCGACAAAGACTCCCTACTTGTACAGCGTAGGGAGTTAATCGCTTACTCGGAATTAGTGCTGAACATCAAAGACTATGAAATCTTTGAAGACCCCGGGTTCTCCGCAAAGAACACCGACCGACCGCAGTTTCAGGCCATGATGACCCGAATCCGCGCCGGGGAATTTTCGCATATGCTCGTCTGGAAGATCGATCGAATCTCTCGGAATCTGTTGGACTTTTCTGAGATGTACCGGGAGTTAAAGCGTTACGGGGTCGCGTTCGTATCTAAGAACGAGCAGTTTGATACATCAACCGCAGTCGGCGAAGCAATGTTGAAAATCATCCTTGTATTTGCCGAGCTTGAGCGAAACATGACTGCCGAGCGTGTAACTGCCGTCATGCTGTCACGGGCCAATAACGGGCAATGGAACGGAGGGAAAATCCCATACGGTTACGACTACTCTCCAGAAACAAAAGTATTTACTCCGCATCCAACGGAAGCGCAGATTGTCCAGACAATATACGATACTTACGAAGAAAAACGATCACTGATTCAAGTCGCAAAGTATCTGAATCTAAAAGGAATCTCTTCCCGTAAAGGAACGCAGTGGTCGGCTGTTACCGTTCACAAAATTCTGACAAGCGTGTTCTATATCGGGGACTATCGTTACAACATGCGGGATGAAGAGGATGGGTTCAAAACAAAAGACGAATCGGAATGGGTTGTTATAGAAAACCACCACCCCGCTATCATTACAAACCCGCAGTTTGGGCGAGTACAGGAACTCCTACAGTCAAACTCGCGCCTAGCGAAACGCCAGTTTAAAACATCGAAGAATGTCCACATATTCTCTGGACTGCTTGTTTGCGGAAAGTGCGGGTGCAATATGTCTGCCAATACCGGGCGCAGACTGCCAAACGGTTGGTTGCCGTCCCAATACGCATGCCACAACCGAAGAAAAGGTTTGTGCAACAACAAGTACATATCCGAGCTTACACTCGGCCCGTTCATCTTTACACTGATTCAGATTATTACAAACAATCCAGACATCTCGGATACCCGGCTCGAATCGAAGCTGAAAAAAGCTCTGAACGTATCCTATGTTAAAGGGCTTGAAACATTGTCCGACCCTGAAGAAGCAGATTCATATACACCCCCCGCTTTTGGCATCTCAGAACGAGACAAGCTGTTGGAGCAGAAGAGGAAGATTGAAAATGCCATGACCCGGCTGAAGAGCCTCTATCTCTACAGCGATTCGACTCTTTCGGAAAAGGACTATATTCTGGAAAATACCAAGCTTGCGGACGAACTCGAATCTGTCAACGAATTGCTCGCGAATTTGCCCAAGGAATCGGAAGCAATGATTGCCCGCGCATCCTACTTTCTTTTAGCGGATCAAATCAGCAAAGGAACGTTTGATTTTCTGGAACACGCGAAAGTCATGGATAGAAACATCCTCCGGGATTATATCCATGCAGTTGTGAAAAGCATCACAGTTTTGGACGGGAATGTAATCGAAGTTATCTGGCAAAATGATGCAAAACTTACTTTCCCGTCTGTCACATAAAATAGTCGATTTTATAAGCATCGGGTCGAAGCTTATGGGGTATAGCCCCCTCAAGCCCACTCGATGGAACTCTACCAAAATTCGAGAAAGCCCAGTAATACCGGGCTTTTCGCATGTCTTGAGATATATTTGGTTTGCGCTAAATAATAAGCATTGCATCCCCTATGGTTACTATTTATTGCAAACGTGCTTTCTGAGCCTAAGAAAAGGCCGGGGTTACCGACCTTTCCGAACAGTAATTCATCGAAATCTTATCTCTGCCCAAATTTCTTCGATATGGTCTGAAAAGTACATTTTGTCGGATTTTGCATCAATAGCAACAAATCTTTTTTTGTCGGTTCTGTCTTCGCTCTTCTGTTGTCCATTACTGTCGGTCTGTTCATGCTCTTCTTTCATAGTGCTTACCCTCCGAGAGTATTGTAGCACTCAGCCCCCAAAATTTTGAGAACATTTTCAATCGCTTCACCCGCACACTCGATTAAAAATGACCCCTTGTCTTCAGCTTCTGGCCCTTTCCCTTCGTAACACAGTTGATACGCTTCAATCAGAACTTGTACCCGGATAAGCAACAAAACTACCCTTTCCATATTTCCTCCAAAGCTAAAATAGAAATTGCGGGTAGTTATTATAATAATAGCAAGACTGCCTTGTTTCGACAGTCTTACCATAATTGGAGGATAAGTTTTTTACTATAATTTTCGATTTTATACCATTTCGCTCAAGAATTAAAAGAAATTCGCACTTTTGTACCGTTTGCTGATATAAAATCCGTTACATCTTCCACAGCACACGGAACAATCATATCCGCTTCATCTGAGTAAACCGCAAAGAAATAATTTCCATCTGTATCCCGGTACAATTCACGGTTCCCGCCACTGTTGAAATCATTGGACAAAGCAATCGCATGATTTGTGTCATATATGACCCCATCTACGAGCTTGCGGATATGTCTCCCTTCTCCTTCCGCAACCTCAAACACATCTGCGCCATTTCGCTTCACGATCAACCGAATTTCGACATTGCAAGCGTCACAAATCGACCAGAACTGATCGAGCGTGAACGTGTTTTTGTTTAACCGCATCTTGAACATCCGAGGAGTCATTCCGATCGCTTTCGCGACTTCGTTCTCAGTCTTTCTCCCGGCCTTCATGATTGCTCTGACACGATCCGAATTATTCAACCAACACACCTCGCTTGCTCTGTATAATATTTGATAATAATCATACCCGCATTGCGTCAAAATAACAAGGGTTAATTTCTACTCTTCTGCGTCAGTGTCTTTGCTGAATTTTTCACCCAGATAGCAGTACCCGTCTTGCAACAGCCCATACGTTCTTTGTATTGGACACATTGTCCGTCCATCTGGATAGATTCCGCCGTTATCTGCGTTTCTTTTACAGTCTCTGCATCTTACAACGGAAGGAAAATAATCTTCACAAGGGAACCCGGCATTCTTCCATTCTATAAACCTCTCATACAGTGCATCGTTATCACATACAAAAGGATGACCCGCCACAAACACATCCCCGACCAAATTCTTGTCATGATGACAAACGCTAGTGTGGATACAACTTTTGCATAACTCACTGCTCATCCGTTATCATCCTCATCGACAAATTTGTCCCAAATCAGTTCGATCAGCTTCTCAATCTCGCACATAGCGTACATATCATCAGAATCTGGTTTGATCCCAAACTCCTCTTCCACCCTTTTAACTATGTATCCCCATGAAATAGAACAGTCCTGTCTCACTCTTCGTCCTCGTCTGACTCTTCCTGTTCGTCTTCAAAAGGTTCATTAGACCGAAAACACCTCGACAGCATCATGGCGAAATTGCTTGCAAGCGTGTTGCTTTCCCTCAGTTCTCTTGCATCTGCTTCTATTTCTGTTTCAATAACTCTAATTTTCATTCCGTCACCTTCTCCCCATCAGCATCACAGTTTTTCTTTTCCCATTTTGGGCAAATTAGATGTACTATTCCGTCTCCACCTTGCTCCATCCATTTACAAGTTCTCAATGGTGCGATTTGATGTATACAGTTTCTGCATCCTTTATATCCAAGTTCTTTCGCTCTCTTCTCATACCAGTTCATTCCGTCACCTCATCTCTCCCATGAAACTTGCAACGCTTCCCTTACATGAGATAAGTCATGCGCTTGAAATATTCTTGCTACCTTTTCTGCCGTTTGTTTGTCACCACATACAAGCATGAATGGAAGATCAAAACAATGCCACTTGCCGTTTTCTATGTTTTCAGCCTTTTCTTGTCGCATAGAGTTAAGCGTGGTTTTTTCATCTTCCGTGAGGCTAATCCCCATTCTGTTTTCAATCTGGCTTACAGTTAAATTTCCTAAAAATATACTCATCCCGTCACCTCATCCACGCTATTATTGCGTTTGTATATTTGCTCCAATATATCCCTATTCGTCATTTCAGCTATTCCAAAGTGTAGTTCTGGTGCTTCCGAATTAAGCCAACCCAAAAACTGGTCTTCTGGCAATGCCCATATCTCAGTTGCATACACTCCGAATATCTGTTTGAACCGATCTGCTACCTTCATTCCGTCACCTCATTGTATGGTTCTGGCAACGGCATCCATGCTTGCACTACTGGATTAGCCGCATTATTTACCCATCCACTCAGGTGTAAATAACTTATACATTCGCATATCCAAATTTTCCCTCCACCAGAAACGAGATAATTGCCAGACTGATTTGGAAGTCGTGTAGAGCATTTCACCCACCCAGTATTTTCTTCTATTTCTTCTGCCTTGCCCCGAAGCTCCTTCCCGCATAACGGGCAGAAACTAATGTTATTAACATACTCATAAGTAATGCCAACATCATCAGAGTAACAGCTATACAGCGTGTCACCTTTTTCATGGTTCAAACAAAAATCGCACTCGCACTTCATCTCTTCACCTCATTGGCATGTTCGCACCCGTAACAATCAAACTCCTGACAACCAGAACAAGGATTGCAGTCATTCACATCTATTAACGGGCAATCTGGCATACGATGCTCAAATATATTGAAGTTATATCCTCTAGAATGGTCATTCACTCGACATGTCGGGTAATCCCATCTGCCATCATAAAACGGACAACCTGCACAGCATGAAGGCATTTCTATATCGATCTGTATCATTCCGTCACCTTCTTTTTCACGGCATGGCAGAATCCGTTTTCGATCGTTTTGTGATCCCAGTCATTGCACCACCCACAATCCACACCAGTTTCAAAAAATAGACAATCTTTACACCGCACAACAGGGACTACATCTGCCTCAACCATGTCTGCAACAGCACCAATCACATTTTCCAATGTTCTAGCCCCAGAATTATCCATCTTGCTCTGAAGAATCCGTGTTACACTTAGTACATCACTCTTTGCAACATATCCGCTCATTCCGTCACCTCATTCATTCCGTTACCCTTTCGTACCTTTCGTAAAAATCACTCATGGCATCATCAATATCTTTAAGAATCTGCTTTCCGTGTTTCCATGTCATGAAGTGTTCCTTGATTTCTCTTTTTGCATCAAGCATCCCCATTTCATACGAACAATTGATAATATCCGACAATTCTTTCAATGGAAGCGTTACGTTTCCTTTTTCATCTCTGACGAACAAAATAATTGGTTTCATTCCGTTACCTCATCAGAATCTTCCTCTTCGCAAATCCCCATCGGGCAATCCCTATAAAAATGATCCTGTGGTTTCCCTTCTTGGATTGCTCCAAGATTGCACTTATGCTTTTTCCAGTTGTAATGAATACAGTCTCCACAGCAATAAATCTTCACATACTCCTTCATTCCGCTACCTCATTTCTCCATATCGTAAATATGAACGCAGTCGTGTATCCCTAACCAATCCATTCCAACACGAGTGACTGAATACCATACGCTCTTGTCTCCGAACGGATCATCCTTAGTTGCTCTCTTTTCAGCCATTCCTGCTCTTGTCAACTTTTCCCAATACGGATAGTCAGGAGAACCTTCTACATCCTCGAAATAATTTCGATACGGTCTGTAAAACTTTTTGTTGTGCCTGACATATGTGTCCCTATTGTCCATGCCTAGCGCATGGCGAATCAGTTCTCTGCACTTTTCGAGAACTGCAATACCTTCTTCCGTGTATTCACACGTTGGCATCAAGGCATAATCCGAATATCCAAGCAAATGATAATATTCTGCTTCGTTCCGAATTCGCTCCTTCTTGCGAAGCGTTCTGAGATTATATCTGCATCCACATCCGATCTCATCCTCATCGAATTTAGGATTTTCTTCCACTATTCCCAACCAACAGAACGATTCGGGATATTCATATCCGACCGTTCTCAAATACTTGCAGTTTTCACAATGTCTCATGAACAAATCCACTCCTCTTTTTCCTCGTTTCAGCATGATGTTTTGCATCATACCGCAAATGGCAAGGCGCACACATTGCCATTAGATTCTCTGCTCGAACATCCTCCGGGATGTGATTCAAATGTGCTACCGTTAATGTCCGCTTATGCGTATCGAACGGCTCTCCGGGCTTTCTGCATTGCTTACCGCACTTCTGGCACTTCCACCCGACCGACTCCTTGATTGATAATGCAAGTTCCTCCCAGTTCGGCGGATACTTGTCACGCTCCATCGGCATAACTTATTCCTCGTCTGGATCATCACTGATTAAGTACATGATCTCTGCGCCACAGTTCTCACAATGACACGACTGCACAATTCCTTCTCCGCTATATCCATAGTCAGAGAAATCGTAATCGCAATCCCAGACTACAGACTGCGATCCACAGTGAAAACACTCATATGTACCGCCGCGCCCTTTCGGAATCGCCTCAATGGTATCCAGACCATCGATCAGATTCATCGCATACAGAACGCCGCTGTCGAACGTGTCTTTATATCCTTCCGGGATTCCCTCGTAAGAAACCAAGTCAAGTTTTTCTATATCAGCTAGTCTCATTTCCTGTCCTCATTCCACATTCTGTTTCTTATCTTCTCAACCCTGTCATTCATTTCATCCTTTTTATCGTGATAAATCGAATCTGCAAGAAAGTATAAAAACGGAGCAAGCAACTGCCACGATTTATAGATAAACCCGGCGCACATAGTGTCATATGCATCTACCGTATGCGTATGGGGCTTTGTATTTATTCTTTCCTCAAATTCCTTATATTCCTTGAAATAATCCATAAGATCGATCACTCCTCATTGAAAATATCATCATCCGCGAAAGTCAGCATCTTCTCATATATCTCGTCAATCGAAGTCTCATACGGATACCCGCGCTCGTCCCCGATCAACCCGACCGCGTATATAACAGCCAGATCAAAATCTGTAGCGGGTCGTTCAAAATTTATAGAGCCGTTCTCAATACCATCGCGAACCGTATTCTTAAATTCCTCAAACTTCAACGCTTCCTCGGTCAGCATATTCCACCTCTTTATATTTCTCCTCGTCAAACAAATACGAGCAGTTCCTGCAATCATCATTGCAGTCCGGGCATCTTCCGTATATCGGCTCAAATAGACAAATCGTCATCCCAGTCCTCCTGCAAATACGCGTCTACATCACAACGACCTTTTCCACCCCGATGAGGGAAGTAGTTCCACAACCAACAGTCATCGCACGAAACCACTCTTGGCTTTGGGCATAGGCTCCGCGCCAACTCCTCGTCTGAGTACCACTTCCCGCCATCGGAATCATCTAGCAGTTTTCTTAGAATATCTACCCTTTTCATCACGCCACACGCACAAGCCCGCGCCCAATCGTGGTCTTCACCTGAATCGTTCCGAACTCGGAACACCAGTCAGCATTATGGTTCACAACATAGGCGAATACATATCCGCTTTTTAAGTCTTCCCAATCATACGCCCATTCTTCTTTTGAATCTCCCACAAACAGAAGCGAATCGAGCAGTCCGAACTCCGTATTACTCCGAACAACCATGTACACCAGTGCGTTGTTCTTCTTCTCGAAATCGGAAACCATCTGCTTCTGTTCATCGTTCAAGTCGTACAGCGCACCAAACGGAGCTTCAGAAACCATTACACGCCCTCCACGGAACGCACGAATTGCATTCGGGAAAATGTATAACGCCTGTAAACGCTTTACAGCTTCCGCCTTCTTTTCTGCCTTTGAAACATTCGCCTTGCTCATTTCATTCCCTCCTCACCTATTTTCCGCGCTAACATACTTCTTGAAGAACTCCGCGCTATGCTCCGGGGTCATCCAACCGTATTCCCACGAAATCATCTCATTAACAGCTTCACACTCTGCCCGGTCTATGTATTTGAGCATGTCTCGCAACTGCTCCAACTGCTCTACATTCAGAGCATTAATGTCCACTGTGACAAATCTCTGCTTCCTTGCGTATTCTCTATTCATGCGTTGCCTCCTTCCTCGTCCACCAGTTTTGCGCCGCACCAAGTGCAGTAACGCCTGTACTTCAGAAACCCGTTCGCTACCATCAGACCGTTAATCAGAAACTCCGAATGCTTGCTCCTGCACTCCGGGCAACCGAGACGCACAGTCATGTACGGCAAGTCCATCTTGCCTTCAGCGTACTGGTTCCCAAGCCAAACCCAACGACCAAACTTTCCTGCCATCAAAACACCCCCTCGTTCAGCCGCACAACCGGGTAAGTGCAGAACCCGGAATAGAGAACCTTCCCGGTATCTGTCGCAATCCCGTTGTCTACAACCCAGTCAAGCAGTCCATACCAGTTGTTGTCATCAAGCGCAATGCAGTCCGCAGGAAGCGGCGAAATATTCACGCTCACGTTGCCATACGGAAGCCAAGCATCAAACTCCTTGTCGTAATACTTGGCAGTCACAGCAGTGTTTTTCGGCTTTACATACTGGGTCTTGCTCAACTGAATCTTATAGGTCTGTCCATAGGGGCTTTTGTATTCGTAAGTCATATCGTTACCTCCTCACGCTTCGACAGTTTCAATGCTCAGAATGTTCTCAACTAGGACACAGCAATAACTGGTCTTTCCCTTCTCCATGCCCTCCAGAATCCGTCCAACAAACCACGCTCCGCCCTCGCGGAACTCAATCTTTCCGCCCTCAACAGCACGGGAAATCGGGGCCTTCTCACCCCACGGGGCCTCACCCCACGTTATCCTCATCTCCATCGCGTTACCTCCTCTCAAAGAACCACCACAGTTACCGGGAATCCCTTCAACGCAAAAATCTGCTCAGCATACACGCCGCAAATCTCTTCCATCGTCATCCGAGAAAGCATCTCGCTCGGGACATTCGTCCACGCAACTTCCTCACCCTCCGCATTCCTCGCGGAAAGAAGAACCACATTCCGAAGCTCTTCGCGAACTGTCATTCCCGTTACCTCCTGTCAAACCGAAATCCCCACGAGGCACAACCACCCCGCATAATTATCTTATCACATTGCGCCTACAATTGCAATACTTTTCTTCATATAATAGGAAATATTTCCCCATTTAGGAATCTGGAAGAATAAAAAAGGGGCCATTCGGCCCCTCACTTTACAAACACCTTTACGAATTCACTCTTCAGGTTCTTCAGAACCTTAACGTTCCCAACGTTCTCGCACCAATAGTGGTACTCCCAACAGTAATCTGAAAGCTCTGCTTCCGAGGTGTCCGGGTACTTTTCCTTAACTTCAGCGTACCGCTGAGCATTGGTTTCCTTGTCTTCCTCAACTTGCCGTTCCGCCCGCTGAATCATCTCATCCAGAGCTTCCATCAGCTTATCAATCGCTTCAGCACGAAGCACGTTTTCTTTGGTCGCACGAAGTTCCTTCAGTTCAAACATTACAGTTACCTCCTCTTTTTTCTTCATAGTCTTTTGCCTTTTCAAACAGCCCATCAAGCGTAGTCAGTTCGTTCCACCCAAACGGGCCGACCTTCTCAAAATCCGCATCTGGCGGGAACCAACATTCCTCGTACCGATCCGTGTCCGGGTCGTACTCATAAATCTCAACCCAACACTCAAAAATCATGCGGTTCCAGTCTTCCAACGCTTCATCAGAGAAATCCTTATTCACTAGCTCGTAGTACATGGCCTCGGCCCAACCATCGTATATATCCCATACCCGGGCCTCCGCTTCCTCAAACGTGTCGCACTCGAACCCGTCACAGCATTCCCCGTTATCCCATATCACCTTATACGGAGCTTCCATCACAGCACCTCCCCGCTGAACCAGTCCTCCCGGGATTCCTGATCCCGGGTCTCGGGAATCCAGTATTCCCAAGCAGAACCGTGCTTCTTAATCCAGAACCACCACGCCCCGTCTGGAAGAAGAATCCGCATCACAAGTCTGTCGTTGAGCAAATGGGTTCCGGGTCGGAACATCCCGCGAACGTAATCGCGGAACTCCTTCTTGGTGAACCGAATGCCGTTGAAGAATCCGCCGCAAGACATCCCGTACAACTGGTCAGTCAACTCACGAAAGGTCATGAAAAGCTCCTTCCTCCCTCAGAATGAGGGATCGTAGTACATCTCGGCGAACCCAATAATCCAACCGTTGCAGTCTTCGCTCCGTCCAATCCTCCGAACCCACTTGCCGTTCTTCTTCTTGAACAGGGTCGCAACAAACCCGTCCGGGTCACTCTCGTACTCATACTCCGCAGACCCATCAAACGTGCTTCCCTTCACAACCCGGTACTTCAGCGCACGAACCTTAATATGCCGGGCATCCGTTACCTCAATCACCTCATACGGCTTACGGTCAGACCAGTAGCACTCCGTTGCGCCCATCCCGACTTCTGGCTCAGCGGAACGCGAGTTCTCCATCAGTCGGTTCTGAACACTTCCATACCAACGACCGCTCATCCTTGTTACCTCCTCAAAAAGTCTTTCTGATCCCCTTACCGCAATTATCGTAACACATTGAGAACCACTTTGCAATAGTCATTTTAAATTTTATTATGCCGTTTTGCAACTCTTCCTATTAAATAAAGAGGAGGGGGAAATCCCCTCCTCACGCAGTCAGTGCCGCACGTTCTTCCGCAGTCAGAATGCTTGACCCGTAGGCCGCACGAATCGCATTCATCGTGAACGGGGTGTGCTTCTTGTGGTACATCCCGTCAATCCAGTGCCGCCAGTACCACTTCTGCTTGTTCGCGCTCCAACGGCATCCCGCTTCCTTTAAGTCCTTCGCAAACGGGCGAGTGTTCCCGCCAATCCACAGCCAAGAGCCGCACAGTTCAACCACAATGCCGGGAATGCGGAACAGCTTGTTCAGCACATCGCGGAATTCTTCCGCAGTTTCATCCGTCCGCTTGTCCGGGTTTTCCATGTTCCACGCATTCTTCAGCCGCTCGAACATCGCATCGTGTTCGGCGTTTATCTTCTGCATGGTTTCCACGTTTCCGCCCATGTCCGGGTGGTTTTCCATTGCGAGCTTGCGGTACTTCTCCTTCAGTTCATTCAGCGTCTTGCAATCATCGAAAAACATCTCAGTTACCTCCTCGAAAATCAGTGTCGTTCACCAACCATCTTGATGGTAACACATTGAGATCACGATTGCAAGATATTTTTCCTGTATTAGCCGAATAATTTTGCCATTAAGCCATTCAGGATATCGATAGAAGTCAAAATTTCCTCTTCCTGCCGCTTTGACAACGGAACAATGGATTTATACGCCTTGATCTGATTCTCGATCGCCTGACGCAATTCTTGGTTCTCAACATCCGTAAACGGAGCCGATTCGGTCATCGCTTTCCGATACCACTTCTCAACATACTCCGCAGGATACCGCTCGCCGTTTTCCCAAGTCTGAATCGTTCTCTGCGGAATCCCGAGCCACTCTGACACTTGCTTTCGGGTCATCCCCTTGTCCTGTCTCAGCTTGAGGAACTCCTGTCCCTTCGCTATCATCTCTGCCGTAATTACATCACTGTTTCTCATATGCTCACCTCTCTTGTTCGCTAAGATATCACATTGCGTTTTTCGTTGCAAGTGCCGGGACGATTGATAATGACCATCCCGGCTAAAAGGTATAAATTTACGCTGAAAGTTCAGAAATACTAAACTTTCAGCAACTTCCCGTTACTCTTCTTCCTCCAGAAGTTCTTCCGGGATCAGACACATCTCGCCTTCTGGAGCAGTCTTACCCTCGTTATCGTACACACGAATCTCCGAGAACATACACGGAATAAAATTCGCAATCGAAAGCATTCCGCGAACCTGACGGTTATCCTTATACGAAGCAAGAACCACGTTCAGTGCGTCATCGTAT
>Ga0310690_10008012_pt1 | contig 13486 bp, 15 predicted proteins | sample AusTroGonzalo_MG_2_FD_207661 | JGI IMG/M metagenome (GOLD analysis project Ga0310690, IMG submission 207661) | Bovine rumen microbial communities from tropical cattle in Woodstock, Queensland, Australia - Gonzalo_04 (v2) (version 2) | ecosystem: Host-associated > Mammals > Digestive system >... | reverse complement strand
ATAGGTCGATTGACCTACACCCCTGTAGATGACGTCGATGCGCTGGCGGATATAGGCCTCGGAATGCTTGTCGATTCCTGCATCGTCAATAGAGACAGCCCGGCTCAGTCCATTGCAGAGCAAAGCTGCGGCTAAAAATAGAAATGTCAGTTTCTTCATATTATCTTGTAAATTCATAAAAACATTTCTGTTCTCGCAAATTTATTTGCAAAGGTATTCATTATTCCCCGTTTTTTCGTATATTTGCAGCCATATTTAACAAATAAATGAAACTAACGATATCCATATTCCTTTTTATAAGCGTGATTTTGGTCGCTTGTGGTGGACGCTCTGCGTCTGGTTCTGATGACATCAATCCTCGCGACACAGTAACTGTACCGGAAGGTATTACAGGCGAAGACAGCATTGCCTACATTGAAAACGCTGTGTTTAAAGACCATATTACAGTCAGCGATTTCCTGAATCTGGCAGAGGTTCATGAACTTGAAGACCGGCTCTTTCTCTACCACGACTCTATTTCCACGCCTCGTGACAAGGCTGCCATGCGTTTGGCCAACCGCTTTATGAGGATGCACTATGTGGCAATCAGTGGCGATGCCGACTCCAAACTGCAGTGGGCTATGGCCGTCAATGCCGTCCTTGACACGTTCCGTGTGGCTGTGCCGTCTGTTCCCAAAGACTCTGCCCTTAACGAAATCATACGGGTGGCTGATGAATACTCTTCAGAGACACAAAGCGAAATGAATTTCCAGTGCTACATTCGTTCATCGGTTGATTATTACCGTACTATCGAGGCTTATCGCCAGTGGATTCAGGCCGTGCCGTCTGACATCAGGCCATTGGCACAAGAGGAATACGAGGCATGGCATGACCTTCATAGCGCTCGCTTCACGTTATGGGATGAGGTGTCATACAGACAGGAATGGTATAGCATGAAACCGATGGAAATCGAGGGCTACAGAGAGAACTTGTCAAGTAATCGTCGTGCCGAGTTGGAAGTAGAACGCGAAATCATCCTAAACGGCAAGCCATACCAGCAGAAAGGCAAGACCGTTACGGCCAAAGAATGGGAACAGTGGATTGCCGATAATTCTGTACCCGATGACATTGATGATTTAAAGAAGATGGGTGATACCGACCGCATACCCAGCGACAGCCTTATTGCTGACCGCGTGAACACCCTGAGGTCCACATTCGCAAGATGGCTGAAAGCCCGACAGGCACTTGCTGCTGCGCTTCCGAAGGAACAGGGTGACTCGTATGATTTCCTGACTGCGGACATCCATAGCCGCATGGTTGGCAAACTCGCAGACATTATTCCCTACGAGAACTGGTAAAGTGAATAGTAAAGAAAGGACAAATTCGTTACTTTGCGCCCACTTTTATGATTGTTTATGATGAGCAGTATCGTTATTGCCATATTCCTACTGAGCATCGGGGCCAGCTTCGTGCAACGGACTACGGGCTTCGGCTTTGGCATCTTTATCATGACGATGCTGCCGTTCTTCCTGCCGACATACGGTGAGGCCACGACACTTTCCGGCCTGTTGGCCATCACTGCCTCGGCAGTCATTGTCTGGCGGTTACGGGAGCATGTCACTTGGCAGCGACTATGGCCGATACTGCTGACTTTTATCGTTGTCTCGACAATAGCCATCTTCGCCTTGAAACGTATCGAAGACCATGTCCTGAGACAGATTCTTGGCGTAGCACTCATCCTTGTCAGCATCTATTTTGCAGTGTTTAGTCAGAAGATAAAGCTACCCACGACCAAACGGGTACAGGTGGGCGCAGGAACGCTGAGCGGACTGATGGGAGGCTTCTTCGGTATGCAAGGCCCTCCTGCCGTGCTATATTTCATCCAGTCGGAGCCAACGAAGGAACGCTATATGGCGATGACACAGACCTACTTCCTGATAGGCAATGTCATGATGACCGTCGTCAGAGCCTACAACGGCTTCTTTACAACGACGGTCCTGACGGATTATCTTTTCGGCCTTGGTGGTGTCATCATTGGTACTTGTCTGGGCGCCTTTGTGTTCAAGCGCATCCCCAACCGCATATTCCGTTACATCGTCTATGCCTACATCGCCGTGAGCGGTGTCATCATATTGTTGTCGTCATCCTTCAATTCTTAATGTCATTCTAATGTGGGGAATGCCGTCAAGCATGAACGATTCGGAGGATTGCCTGAATCCTACACTTTCATAGAAGCCCTTGGCATACTCCTGTGCCTCAATATCTATTTGTTTTGCACCGAAGTGTTCCTTTGCCGCTTCAATGGCATAAAGCATAATCTGTTTGCCATAGCCTTTGCCTCGCTCAGTGGTGATAACCCTTCCAATGGAAATTTCTGACATGTGGGTTCCAGCCGGGCATACACGAGCCAAAGCAACGACCTTGTCTGTCATGGTCAGCCATAGGTGAATGGCCTTCTGGTCGTCACCGTCCATATCTTGATAGACGCAATCCTGCTCAACCACAAACACCTCGCTACGAACTCTCAAGAGCTCGTACAACTCATCCACAGTCAGTTCCTGAAAAGATTTCTTATGCAATACTGGCCGTCCTTCCTGCCAGCCCCGCCACTTTCTTCCCATTACGTTCTCCAGAGGAGGTTATCGTTTAGGTTTAATGTTCAGGTTTACGCCCAGAACGTCCTCGCTGTCCACGATGGTCCAGCTACTGCCGGGATAAACGCCGATGGTGCGCTCTGTGTCAAAGCCCATCTCCTTCAGTTCCCTGATGACCTCGTCGCGGGCATCACCGACTTCAAAGCCTAAGTGGTGCACGCCATTACCATGCTTGTTGATAAACTCGCGGAACGTACTGGGATTCTCGTCGATCTGATGCAGTTCCAGCACCCAGTTGCCCATCTCTATGACGCACATCTGCAAATCACATGGCATGTTGTCATTGCCACGATAGGTGTACGGATACTCCCCGTTGCTCTCCAGGTGGTTTACCCAGATCTCTGGCTCAGGAACACCGAGTAGGGCAGCCCATGCCTTGGCAGCCTTCTGGATGTCGCGGACCACAATGGTTACCTGTATGAACTGGTCTTTCTTCAGCGGTGTGTCCAGTGGCTTGTATGTGGTGCTGTCTGCCTCCTGCTGGGTTGAGATGTAACCTTTCATCTTTTCTATGCCGTACTTGGCTACTACCAGATCCTCTTCAGAAGTTGCCCCGCTGAATGCAAAAGCCAGTTTGCAGCCTTCGTATTCATCGTAGGCACCGCCTGCATAACCCAGTTCACCCGTAATGGTCTTATGGTTCGGATCGCCGCTGTCGGCTTGAGTGGCAATTACTTCACCGCACTTAGACCACGCGACGGCAACCAGATTATAGCCGTCTTTCCAGTTGCAATACGAACCAACAACCTTCATTTCGCCAATCCAGTTGACAGTATCGCCGTTGTTAAGAACCGAGGCAGTTGCCACGCCTTCAATACCCATCTCGATAGCCTTGGCCTTCATATCCTCCAGCGCCAAAGCCAGTTTTTCTCTTAATTGTTCGTTAGTCATATTCTTGTTCGTTTTAGTTAAGTCAGATTCTTGCTTGTCCTGCTGCGGTGCATTACAGGAGAAAAATGCCCCACATAAAAGGAGCATCAGTAATAGTTTAGTTTTCATAAGCTATAATCGTTTTGTGTCGGGTTAATAATCCAAATACATTTATATATGAGTACAAAAATAAGAAAAAATACTGAAATACTACTATAATAGTATCAAATTTTAGGATTGTTTATGAAGTTATGATGATTTTGCAAGCGTCTTTGGCCCAGTTGTTTGGCTGAGATGGCCTCGTTGTTCAGGACGCAGTTCGCGCATAGCTATTCGAGGATGACCTCCATCGTCGTCTTCTGCACCTTCATGCCCATGTTGCGATAGAAGCGCAGTGCAGGCTCGTTGCCTTCCCATACATTCAGCGTGATGTTGTTACAGCCAATAGCCTTCGCATAGTCACGAACGTATTCGTACAACGCCTTTCCGACGTGTTTGCCGCGGGCATTCTCGTCCACACAGATGTCGTCAATATAGAGTGTCTTGATGTCCTCCAGCAACTGGTGGCCCCTGACCTCGGAGACCTGACAGAAGGCGTAGCCCAACACCCTTCCTTGCGGGCAAGGCGTCCCTGAGGGCTGGTCGTCGTCGTCGAAGACAAAGACGGGCTTGCTGTCATCATCGAGCATCGCTTCCAGTTCCTGCTCGTTGTATTTGGTCGTGTGGGGTTTGAACAGGTCAGGACGTATCACATGATGCACCATGTTCACCTGATGCAGCAGTTCTATGATACGCTTGATGTCTTCTTTGCAGGCTTTTCTAATCATGTCTTTTTTCAGTTTTCACATATTTTATTTGCAAAGTTAGTGATAATTACGGAATTATCATTATATTTGCACGGAGAATTAGCATTGTTTATCAAAATGAAAAAGGTAATCTTTCTTTTAATGACCGTTATGGGAACATTACAGTTACATGCCCAGGATCAGAATTTCTGGATTTTTCTTTGTTTCGGACAATCGAATATGGCTGGTCAGGCTCCTATTGAGGAGCAGGATCTAACCGTGAGCGAGCGTTATCTCAGTATGGCAACCACCGATGGTGCTGACCGCAAGTTGGGAACATGGCGCAAGGCTGTTCCGCCACTCTGTCGTGCAGATGCCCACCTTGGTCCTGCCGACTGGTTCGGACGCACACTGATTGACGTTGTGCCGAAGAATGTTCGTATTGGCATCGTTTCTGTGGCTGTCGAGGGTTGCCCTATCACCTTCTTCGATAAGGATCAGAACGCGCAGCTGATAGCCAAGGAGGAGCGTGACTGGATGAATGGTATTCTGGACCAGTACGGACGTGATCCTTATGAGCGCTTGCTCTCAATGGCAAAGATAGCTGCCAAGGATGGTGTCATCAAGGGTATCCTGCTGCACCAGGGCGAGACGGATGCCTATAATGACCAGTGGCGCATGACGCTGAGAAAGATATACCGCGACCTGCAACAGGAACTACAGTTCGATTCCACGGCGGTTCCCCTGCTGGTCGGTGAGGTGGTACGTGGAGAATATGGCGGCATCTGCGGCCATGCTAATCCTACTATCAATGATATTGCCAACCACTATCCGAACACTTATGTCGTTTCATCCGAAGGCTGTATGCCCAGCGATGATAACCTCCATTTCAGCAGTGAGGGCTATCGTATGCTGGGCCGTCACTATGCTCTACGCTATCTGGAGGCTACGAATCCACAGTTGGCAGAGGTCTGCCGCCAGAAACTGGCAGCTGCAGGACTTGATCAGTCCCAGACAACTGCATCGAGCTTGACAGTTGATGCCAAGAGGGTAGGGATGACGCTTGCCGTATCAGCTTCAGAGCCTGTTGACAAGGTGGATGTAATCAGTTTCTCAGGCAAGAACGTCAAGACCTATACGCTTGGTGGTAAGAAGACTTTTGAGCTGTCTTTAGAGGGACTGCCCAAGGAGAAACTGGTGTTCGTATTCCAGAATGGCGGTGGAAAGGCAACCACTGACATAGACATTTAATCAGGTATGACATGGCAAACATGATGTCGTGTCTGTATTTAACCAACCAAAATAAACTATATGAAAGTATTAATCCTGAATGGTAGCCCCAAGGCTAAGGGCAATACGGCGATTGCCCTGCACGAAGTAGAACGGATTCTGCAACAGCAGGACATCGAAACAGAGTGGATTCATGTAGGCCATCTGCAGATTCACGGGTGCATAGCTTGTAATAAATGCTGGAAGACGGGTGTCTGTTCATTTGGCGATATCGTGAACGAGATTTCCTTGAAGATGCGCGAGGCTGACGGTCTGCTCATTGGCTCGCCTGTCTATTTCGCCTCGCCCAACGGCACTTTGTTGTCGCTGCTTGACCGTTTGTTTTATTCCAACCTGCATACTGACTGGAGCATGAAGGTGGGTGCAGCCGTAAGCATAGCCCGTCGCGGAGGAGCCACCGCCACAATGGACGTACTGAACAAGTATTTCCTGAAGACGAACATGCCTGTAGTGCCATCACAGTATTGGACCATCGCTCACGGCACTGCTCCCGGTGAGGTAAAGCAGGACGAGGAAGGCATGCAGACAATGCGCCAGCTCGGTCTCAACATGGCGTTCCTCATCAAGTCCATCCGTCTTGGTCTGCAGCAGTTCGGCTCGCCAAAGATTCAGGAGCAGTTAGTGGAAACACATTATATCAGATCATGAGATGCGTCGTGGTCTGACCGGCGGCACAGGATCGTTGATACGATTGAATATTTCCGTATTATTTATTGTGTTTCATTGTTTTATGGTCAGAGCCACGCAAATGTATTCTCCGTTTCCGACGTAGAAACCGTCGTAGTAAGGCATGACGATTTCCCGCCCGTCAATGGTGAACAAAAACGAAGAGAATAGCCGACCTCCAACTTGTCAGCAGTTCATGACTCCGTATCATCCCTCTCTTTGCGTCACATATATTGGAGTCGTTTCTCTTGCCAGACCCCATAGCATTATTATATTATACATACATTACTAATATTAAGTCGAAAAATAAATACATAGATTACCGTATGAAGTTCATGAACTGTGGCCGCTCGTCGCGCTTGGGCGCTGCATCGCCGTCTGCATGAATCTTCTGCAACAGAAAGGCCATGTTGGTAGCCAGTGTACGCATGGTCTGCATACCCTCGGTGTCGAGCTTCACCTCGCCCTTGCCGGCACCATAGGCAATGTTCCAGTACTGCGAGGTGACCACGGGCATGTTCATCATCTCGAACATCATGTTCATGGTCTGCAGCGTAGCCGTAGCACCGCCTCGTCTGCACACCGCCAATGCCGCAGCCGGTTTGTTCTGCACCAGATGTCCGGCCGAGAAGAACAGTCGTTGCATCAGCGCCAGTACGCCACCATTGGGCTGGCCGTAATACACGGGCGTCCCCACGATGAGCGCATCAGCCGTAGCCATCTTCTCGGTAATCACGCTGCAAAGGTCGTCGTCAAACACACAGCCCTTGCCCCTGTTGCGGTGACAGGCACCGCAGTTGATGCACATACGGACGGGCTTCTGGCCTATCTGGACAATCTCCGTCTCTATGCCGTGTTTCTGTAACGTCGCCTCAATCTCTTGCAGGCAGCAGAACGTGTTGCCGTCAGCTCTCGGACTGCCGTTAATCATGAGCACCTTGCACTGTTTGCCCGCCACCGTATTCAGCATGGCCGAAACGGGTGATACGACAGCTGCTCCAGCAGCCATCATGGTGGCTTTCTTGATGAAATCTCTTCTGTCCATAGTCGTTTTTGTGTTAGGTCAAATAATATGTGTAATACCCAAATTGCACTTAAATACGGGTACAAAAATAAGGAAAAAAACTTGTATCATGGTTATTTTTCACTATTATTTAACAAAAGTTGAATGTCGTCACGCTTGACTTTTTTTTAGATTTTTTATGTAATAGGACACAATTAATAACATTTCAAACAGCGAAAAAAGGTTATTTTTGCCGAACTTTGCACCTGGTAAAGTGGAATCAGGACAGAGTATCTGGAATGACACCGCTGGAATCTCACAAATAATAATACATGGGATAATGAAGAAGCTATTTTTGTTGATTGTCGCTGTGCTGATGATAGGCTCGGCAAGTGCTCAGACAGAAAGCACAACTGTAAAAAGAAAGAAAGTTGGCGTCGTACTTAGTGGCGGCGGTGCGAAAGGCATGGCCCACATCGGTGTGCTGAAGGTGCTGGAGAAGGCGGGCATCCCCGTCGATATCGTTACAGGTACGTCGATAGGCAGCATTGTCGGTGGACTCTATTCCATCGGCTACAACGCCCATTCGCTCGACTCGGTGGTTAGGGCTCAGGACTGGACTTACGTCATCACCGATAAGGAAGACCTTCGCAACCAGAGTCTTGTTGACCGTAAGAAGCAGAGCACTTATATTCTGTCCATGGGTCTGACTTTCGGTAAGCGTGACGAGAATGCCGGTGGTCTCATCAAGGGTAAGAACCTGGCGGAGCTGTTCCAGAAGCTGTTTGTAGGCTATACTGACTCGCTCGACTTTAATAAAGACCTGCGCATACCTTTTGCCTGTGTGGCTACTAATATTATGGACAACAAAGAAGTGGTGTTCCATAGCGGACGGTTGCCGCAGGCCATACGCGCCTCGATGTCCATCCCTGCTGCTTTCTCGCCTGTGAGAATCGGCAACATGGTTCTGGTCGATGGTGGCTTGAAGAATAATTATCCCGTTGACGTGGCCCGCGAGATGGGAGCAGATATTGTAATCGGTGTCACACTGAATGGCAAGCCGAAGGCACCTGAGGACGTTACGGGCACCATGAAAATAGTCGGCCAGATTATTGATGTGAACTGCGTCAATAAGTACGACGAGAACAAAGCCATTACCGACCTGTGGATGAACGTGGATCCTCATGGCTACTCTACTGCCAGTTTCACAGCAGAAGCCATCGACTCACTGATACGTTATGGCGAGGAAGAGGCCATGCGTCACTGGGACGAGATTATCGCCCTGAAGGAGCGCATCGGCATTGACGACTCATTCCGTCCTACCATCTATCATCCTTTGCGACCGAATGCCATGACAGAGCGCCAGCGTGTCACCAGTTTTTCTTTTGAAAACATGTCTCCGCAGGCAGAGCGGTTCTTGAGGCAGAAATTCCATCTGAATAAGGTTGACAGTATCGATGCCAAAATGGAGCAGGAGCTGACAACGAGTATGCGTATAGATCTCTTCTACCAGACTGCCGTGTGCCAGCTGGTTCCTGAGGGTGACGGTGTGCGCGTCGTCCTCTCGGCAGGCAACCGTAAGTCTGTGCAGTTCCATGCCGGTGTGCGCTATGATTTGGAAGAATATGCTGCCGTGCAGCTGGGACTCGACATACCCTTGAAGACGGCCATCCCTGTCGAAACCGACATTACGCTTCGTCTGGGTAAGCGCCTGATGGCACGTGGTGAGATTACCATTCATCCCCGATCCTTCACACGTCCGGCATTTAGCTATACCTTCCGCCGAAACGACATTGATGTCTATACTGACGGCGACCTCGACTACAACATTCGCTACAACCAGTTACAGGCAGAGTTCCTGCCAGTCAATTTCGACCTGCGCCATTTCAACCTGCAGATGGGACTGCGCTGGGACTATTTCCACTACCGTAACAAACTCGGTTCGGAAAGGGTTAAGTCGTTAACACTCGAGAACGAACACTTCTTCAGTTACCGTGCCCGTCTGGCCTATAACAGTGAGGACAACTGGAACTTCCCCACACGAGGTGCCCGTTTCCATGCCGAATACGCCTACCTTACCAACGACTTTGCCAAACTCAATACCATTGATGCCGATGGCAACAAAGAGGGTAAGGCTATGGGTATGAGTGAGGTCAGTGCCGACTGGCGCATGTCGTTCACCATTGGCAGCCGGTTTACCATCCAGCCCTTGCTCTATGGTCGCCTGCTCTTCGGCTCTGTCATTCCCGCTGGATTCTACAACACCATTGGCGGCGAGTGGTTTGGTCACTACATTGAGCAGCAGATGCCCTTTGCCGGCGTCGGCAATATGGAGTATGTGAACCATCAGTTCGTGTCTGCTCAGCTACAGGCACAACAGCGAATAGGCAAAAACAGTTACGTGCTGTTGCGTGTAGCCGCTGGCCAGCAGTCAAAAAAGTTGAAGGAACTATTTGACCATCGTACCTTAGTTGGTGTCCAGGGCGCCTTCTATTACAATACGATATTGGGTCCTGCCGGTGCCACCTTAGGCTATAGCAACCATACCAAGAAGACCTATTTCTATATCAATCTCGGATATGAATTCTGAATATGTGAGGCATCATATTGAAATCTCAAAATAGAAAGCGGGTGCAACCAACATGTGTTGCACCCGCTTTAGTGTTTGCGGCATCGTAAGCACGACGTTTCGTGCTCACGTGCGTTCCATGATTATTTTTTCTTCAGCTTCTTGATGAGTTCAATACTCTTCATGACGATGGCATACTTGCTGTCAAGTTTCTTGGCAAGCATGATGCCGTCGAAGACAATAAAGCCGATGTTGACTGCACGACTGATCATCTCCTTGCGGTTGTCTGGCTTCTTGGGTACGAAGATGTCCGTACTCAAACGGGTAATCGTCTTGTTGCCACGCTGTATGTCTTCGCGGAGGCGTTCCTTGCGGGCCTCAATTTCTTTCAGACTGCTAAATGATTTCATGAGTTACTGAGTTCTTAAGTTTCCGGTTTGTTAGATTCATGAGTTCATGAGCGTTTCCGACAGGAACTTCACCAACGGCCTTTCAATGAGAGGCTGGCGTAGCAGTACAAGCACGATGAGCACCAGCAGGAAGAAAGCAGAAACAATGGCAAAAGCCCATCCTGTTCCTACATAAGGCTCTATCCAGTGTACGGTGGCAAAGGAGAGATAGAACAATACGAGCAAGGTCAATATGAAGACAACAATAGCCAGGATGAGGGCTACCGTGATACGTACTACCTTGTCAATGATATCCAGCTGCACAAATTCCTTTTGCAGCAGGTAGTAGTCTTTCAGTTCATTGATCAGTTGACCAATGGACTCTACGTTTTTGTCGCTTGAAATCATAGGCGAGAAGTGTTACGCTTCGTCGGCTGTTGCTGCTTCTTCCAAATCGTTAACCAATTCCTCAACCTCGTCCTTCTTGAGCTTGATCTTATGCTTCTTCAGGAAGTCACGGGTAGCCTCACCGATTTTATCACGAGTGTCTGAACCCTTTTCGGGTGCGAGAATAAGTCCCAATGTTGCGCCTACAAGGGCACCGCCGATGAATGCGCCAAGATATCCGAAACCTTTCATAGTTTTGTTGTTTTTTTAGTTCGACATGTTGTTGTTGTGGGGCAAAGATACTAAATAATTGTGAATTGTGAATTGTGAATTGTGAATTATTTATGCATTTAACAAACTTTATGCAGTAAAATTCGCTCTTTTTGAGTGATATTTTGTAATTTCGCACTCAATTCGAAGATAATAAGTTTAACAAATAAAGATTTTGAAAATGAACAAGTACATGTTTTTGGGCGCCGGTTTGTGCGTCGCAATGGCTCTTACGAGCTGTGGTTCAAGTGAGAGTGCCTACCGTAAGGCTTATCTGAAGGCTCAGCAGAGAACAGAGACTCAGCAGACACCGGTAGTGACTCCTACGGAGACTCCGACTGTTACTCCTGTAACAACTACACCTGCTACTCAGACCCGTATTACTGACAACAACGATGCTACGCCTGTTCGTCAGGAGAACGTAGAGCTCCAGTCTGGTACTCCGCTGAAGGCTTACAGCGTTGTCGTAGGTTCCTTCACGCTGAGAGCTAATGCCGAGGGTGAGGTTCAGCGCCTGAGAGGTAAGGGCTATGATGCTCGTCTGGTATATTCATCAGCAAACAATATGTACCGTGTCGTAGCTTCTTCGTTCGACTACAAGGCTGACGCTATCCAGAGCCGCGACCAGCTGGCTACCCAGTATCAGGGTGCTTGGCTGCTCTATGCAAAATAAATAAAAGGATATAGTGGCACGTATTCTTTCCATTGACTACGGTAAGAAACGTACAGGACTGGCAGTCACCGATCCTCTGCAGCTTATCGCCGGAGGATTGGCGACTGTTTCTACTTCTGAACTTTTCGAGTACCTGAAGGCGTATGTGGAACGTGAGCAGGTGGAGCGCATCGTCATTGGCGAGCCCCGCCAGCCCAACGGCCAGCCCAGCGAGAACCTGCCGCGTGTGCAGCAGTTTGTCAACCGCTGGCGTAAGGCAATGCCGCAGATACCCATCGAGCTGTACGACGAGCGTTTCACGTCGGTACTGGCTCATCAGGCCATGATTGACGGTGGCCTCAAGAAGAAGGCTCGTCAGGACAAGGCCTTGGTTGATGAAATCAGTGCCACCATCATCCTGCAGGACTACATGCGTAGTCGCACCTTCGCCCCCTAAGTTAGGGGGCTATAGGGGTCTGAACAAGCGCAGACTCCGCAAGTAATAATTGATAATTGGGTTTGACTCGCTTGTTCAGACCCCCATCCCCCTAACTTAGGGGGCTTGAAAAGATGATTCTACCTATTTATATATATGGCCAGCCCGTGTTGCGTAAGGTGGCCGAGGATATCCCCACGGACTATCCCAATTTGAAGGAGCTGCTGGCCGACATGTTCGAGACGCTGACGGCGTCCGACGGTGTGGGACTGGCTGGCCCGCAGATTGGCAAGCCCATCCGCGTGGCCGTCATTGACCTTGACGTGCTGAAGGACGACATGCCCGAGTACAAGGACTTCCGCCATGCCTATATCAATCCGCACATCATCGAGTTCGACGATGAAGAAACGGAAACCCTGGAGGAGGGTTGCCTCTCGCTGCCTGCCATCCATGAGAAAGTTACACGTCCCACACGCATCCGTGTGCAGTGGCTCGACGAGAACCTCGAGGCTCACGACGAGTGGGTCGAGGGTTATCTGGCCCGCGTTATGCAGCATGAGTTCGACCACTTGGACGGCAAAATGTTCATCGACCGCATTTCGCCTCTCCGCAAGCAGCTCATCAAGAGCAAGCTGCGTGCCCTGCTGCAGGGACGCTACCGTTGCGGGTACAAGACCAAGGCGGTGCAAAAGTAAAAAAGTAAGAAGGTAAAAAGGTAAAAGATAGATGAGAAGCGATCTTCATAAGACTTGGGTGGCGAGTAAAGGCTGGCGCAGCTTTTTACTTTTTTACCTTCTTACCTTTTTACCTTTAACTGCGTTTTCGCAGTTCAACACCGACCGTCTGGTGATGATAGGACGCTCGGCACTTTATTACGAGGACTATGTGCTGAGCATCCAGTACTTCAACCAGGCCATTGCTGCCAAGCCTTATCTTTATGAACCGTGGTTCTTCCGTGCCGTGGCCAAGTATTACCTCGACGACTTCGCAGGTGCTGAGGCTGACTGTTCGGAAGCCATCGAGCGCAATCCCTACATTGTCAACCTTTACGAGCTGCGCGGCCTGACGCGTATTCAGCAGAAGAAGTACAGCGAGGCCGTCGGCGACTACACGCGTGCCTTGAAGTACGACCCCGAGGGGCAGAACCTATGGCATAACCGCATACTCTGTCGCATTCATGAAAAGGACTACGCACAGGCACATCTGGAACTCGACACCATGCTGACCCGCTGGAGCCAGTATGCCCGTGGTTATGCCATGCGTGCTGAGGTATATATGCTTGAGAAAGACACGGCCAATGCCGTCACGGCGCTTGACAAGAGTCTGGAACTGGACCCTTACGATGGCGGTATCTGGGCTGAGCGTGCCATCATCAGTCTCTCGCGCAGCGAGTGGAAGGAGTCAGAGGAATACCTGAGTAAGGCCATCCACCTGCTGCCCAAGCAGGCCAACAACTACATCAACCGTGCCCTGGCCCGCTACAACCAGAACAACCTGCGTGGCGCGATGGCCGACTACGATGCGGCACTCGACTTC
>Ga0310690_10008011_pt1 | contig 13486 bp, 14 predicted proteins | sample AusTroGonzalo_MG_2_FD_207661 | JGI IMG/M metagenome (GOLD analysis project Ga0310690, IMG submission 207661) | Bovine rumen microbial communities from tropical cattle in Woodstock, Queensland, Australia - Gonzalo_04 (v2) (version 2) | ecosystem: Host-associated > Mammals > Digestive system >... | reverse complement strand
CGCCTATCCGATGGTATCGACCGCGCATTATCGGCATACCCACCTGCATACAAGAAGGTGTTCCGGCTATGCCTTCTGGACGGCCAAAGCGAAAAGGACGCCGCAAGCGCCCTCTCCATGTCCGAGGAAGCCGTCAACCGCATATTGGGCAAACTCAAAGCCGACCTCATCACCTTCTATCGCCCCTAAAAACGCAAGAAACGCCCGTTTGGGCGTTTTCTTTGCTCTTGACGTGATTTTACCCGTCTTGCCTTTTCCCGTGGCTAAGAAGGGCTAAACGTCCCTGTGCTTGTCGAGCCAACAATAGCTCAATAGGGCGATGGGAATCCCGAGGAAGCCGGCTATCCCGATTCTATGGAAAGGCACGGTGCTTCCGCCGCTTACCCAAATGCAGCAGAATATCGCGAGTATGGTCAGGACGATTCCGCCGACGAGTCCCATAAGGCACAATGCGTTTTTTAGCCAGGTAATCATGATTCTATTTATCCTCCGTGTATATGCGAAAAGACGGGAATCACTTCCCGCCCCTTGCTATGTCCGCACGGATGAGTGAGCGGATGTAATCGGTCTTGTTCGGCACGCTGGACAGTTTTTCCAACACGTCGGCGTCTCCCTTGACGAAGAACCGGCACATGACGTTGCGGCAGTTTTCCCTTTGCCATGCGGCGAGCTTCTTCTGCTGGGCCTCGCGTGCCTGCCTCTCGGTCTTGTATTTGACGTTCGCCATCGTTTTGCCTCCGTATGCATGCATTATATTTTACAAGCGCCAGTAAGTCCATCCGCGGAATTTGGTCCGCTGGATGAAATGCATCTTGTAGAGGACGAAGCGGAACAGGCTTTTCATCGTTTTGCCTCCGATGGGACGATATACCCGTATGTCGGCTTTTCGACGCTGGGAGCATAGACACCGACGACCAGGGTATTGGGCTGGTGCTGCGAGATGCGGATCGTGCCTATTTCGTAGCCGTCGAATTCCCTGATTCGGTTTTCCCACGTTCCGATGGTGCCGGCATCGAGCAGGCCATCGCCGATGAGAAGCCCGTTGTCCCAGAAGACGTGGACGTAGCCCACGAAGGATTCGCGCAATTCTTTCACGGTCATAACATTACCCCCTCGCGATCATCGCCTCCGCCGCTGCGAAGGCCCTTGCCACGCGCTCGGCGTTTTGCGCCTTCTCGATTTCCTCGAATTCGTCCGGGGAAACGCGTTTTGCGCCGATGGCGTGGGTTAGCCTCATCGCGGCCGCCTTGGCCTCCCTTTGGGTCCCGCTGGGCCTCGATTCGATGAAGCAGCCGTGGAACATTCCGCGGTCGAAGAGCTCGCGGCGGCTCACGATGGTGTAGATCTTGGCGTCGCGGAGCACGATCACGACCTGCGCGGCCTCGTCGCTCTCGGGATGGGGATAGTATGTGTCATAGAAGATTTTGTTCGCTGTCATTGTCTTAACCTCTTTCGGCCCGCCTTTTTCCGGTGTCGGGCGCTGTGTCCGGTTTCTGGGTGAGATCCAATTTCGATGGTTGCCGGTCCTTGCGCTTCCTCCTATGCCCTCATGAGCTGCATCGCGGCGCGGCTCAACGCCTGGGCCCTGTATGCGGGGACGTCGGCGATGCGCTGCGGGTAGAGGGTTATCTCTATCTCGGCCCGCTTCAATTCCGCTTCCGCCAGATCCTCGGCGCGTTTGCCGCGGGGATGCTCGATGAAATGGGCGACGTGGTCCAGGTATCCCTTGCCGCGTTTTTTCGCGTAACCGCGGACCGCGGCGGCCTGCTCCGGATCCAGCAAGGCGGCTGCCTTCCGTTCCAGCTCGTTGAGCGGCGCGTAGATGGCTTTGCCCTCGCCTGCCTTCCGCATGAGCACGGCAAGGCGGGCATAGGCGGCCTCGATGGCTTCCGGGCTTTCGCAGCAGAGCGGATCGAATCCCGCTTCCTGGGCGGCGTAGAGCCTCGCGAAGGTGAGCATGTCGTCCACGGTGTGCGCTATGCCCTTGTTGGTGAGATAGTGGCCCACGGAGCGGCCCATCTTGCCCTTTTCGCTTTCTTTATTTTCTTTCCCTTTTGGGGCCTCTTTCGCCTGCCGCTTTGCCCCTTCCGGCTTTTGTTCGGTGCGTTCCGGCCCCTTCCATGCGTGCTTGTCGTCCACGCCGAGCACGAGCCTGCTGGCATCCACGGCGCTCTGCGTCTGCTTCGCGATGGAGTGGCGGATCTTCGCATGCAATTCCTCGCCCCAGGATTTGAGATAGGCGGCGGAATTGGCGAAGATCTCCGGCGTGAGCATGCCGAGCCCGTCGAGCGTCATGCAGGAAGACATTTCCGCGACGAGCTCCTCGCGTGAGTAGTTGTCCGTGCGGTGTCCCCACGAATACGAGCCGTTGAGCGTGGCGCGGTTGAGCAGTTTGGGGTGGCCGGTGCTATGTCCCATTTCATGGAACATCGTCTGGTAATAGGCCTCGGAGCTCTCGAAGGTGTCCTTTTTGGGCATGGTGACGGCATGGGCCGCCGGCGAATAATAGGCGTTGCCCTCGGTGGTCTCGCGATACGCGATCCCGCAGCGCTCGATGTACGACGCCTTGACGGCCTCGGCGGCTTCCACCGTCGCGATGATCCCGGAAGCGGTGCGCTCGCCGACGTTCCAAAGGGCCTTGACGTCGAGCGGCTCTTTCATGTCCTCGACGCGGAAGAGATACGTAAGCACGTAAAGCGGGAGCAGATACGCCGGCCTGTCGTGGATGCGGTCCCATACGATGCGCTTGCCCGAGAGCTGGCCCAGGCTTGCGTCGTAAGGCATGTCAACGTGGGAATCCGGATCGGTTTGCAGCGCTTCCAGCGAGCCAGGCTTTACGCGCTCGACGGTTTGCCGTTCTTCCTCGCTTAGGCCGTGGAAGACGCATTTCAATTCGTATGTGGGCACGCCTTTGGCGCCTTTGCGCAGGCCCTGCTTGTGCGCCTTGAGCTGCTTCATGGTGACGTAGAATCCGGCGGGGATCTCGCAGAACATGTTCAGGAAATTGCTCGCCAGATTCACCGGCTCGCAGGTGTATGCCATCGCGGCCACGTTGCCGTCCACGACTGCGTAATAGAGCGCGGCGGGCGTCGCATACGTGCCCCAGTTTTTGCGCCATTTGCCGACGTCGCCGGATTCGATCGCCTCGATGAAGGCCTCGGCCATGCGCACGTTCGCCTCGTAGTCGCTTACGCATGCGGGTCTCGCATCGGCGGCTTTGGTCCGGATCGCTTTCTTCTCGTTTTGGTTTTTCATGTTTTTCACTCCTGCCTTTAGGGCTTTTGTCCCGTTTGGGATCGTCTATAGTCTAAGTAATGATTTGGCATAATGCAACAACTATAAAACGGCCTTTTCTATTTATCCTAATGGATAACTTTTTTCGTATTTGGCTATTCAACAATTAGGAAACTTTTTTTCTATTCAAAGCGAGCTTTCTATTTAACTATAAATAGATTCTATTCAACGCTTGAAGCGTTTCTATTTAATAGAATCTTTCTATTTATCCGTTTGGCTTTCTATTTATCGCAATTTCTATTTAACAAACCATCGAAACAAGCGGGATCATCCAGAGAAGAAGCAGCAAAAGAGAGAAGGCGAAAACAAGGGACGGCATAAGCGAGCGAGACGGGCGAAACATTATTTTTAAGTCGAAAAGAGACGGCGCGAAAAAGGAAAATATAGGCCTCTGGATCGTGAAAGCGTTTTATAAGGTGGTCCGATTCTATGCAACCGCTCCAAAGCGTTAAAAAGTGGCATATCATCGGGCTTTTATTGATAACAAACCGCAAGCAATGGGAAATAATGACGCCTTGCCACGGGATCGAGACGGAAACAGGCCACCCCAACTCATATACATACACAGGCACACACGACCCCCACCCCATGGCACGCGACTAGGGGGAGACGGGTTTATAGAAATAATGTCCCAACTTCAAATCCGCCCCGATTTTGCGACTTTCCCCTTCTATTTATCCCCCTAATACCACCCCCCTTGCCTATTTGGGGGTAGGGGTATCTTCGGAAATAGGGGGTCATGGAGGAAAAATCCGGTCCAAACGATTTCAGTTTGTTATCGTTATGGCTTTAATGTTCGCATTTCGTGGTCTATAATTCGCGTAGGAGAACGTGCAAATGGACCCGAAGGACATCATGACCGGATACGAAAGAAGGCTCGCCAACGGCAAGCGCCACACGGCCGCCGACCTTTTGAAGTCCGACCGCATGGTGGCGACCGCCATGAAGGACATCCTCGGCACCGAGGTCGTCAGGAAGCTCGAAAGCGGGGAGGAGGTCAACCTTCCCTTCGCCTACGACATCCTGCTCGACTGGTTCAAGTACCTGAAGGAGAATCCGGGGAAGATCGACCCGAAGGTCCTTTCGTCCGTCCTCGGCGAACTCAAGCTCGAGGTATCGGGCGTCTCCGAGACGGCATCCGACGTCTTCGGGGGCATCGCCATCGGGGACAAATGATTCCCGTTCTGGACGGGCGCAACCGGGAGACCGGGAAGTTCGCCCATACGATAGCGGACGACATGCTGCCCGCCTACGACTCCGACCTCGCGGTCACCGTGTTCTCGGAGGACGGCAGGAGGCTCGTCGTTCCGGTATGGCGGTTCATCGAGAGATACCTCCGGATCACCGACAAGAAGGGCAAGTGCCGGGCGTTCGCCCTCAACAGGGCGCAATGCCAGGTCTACATCCGCATCTGCGAACGGAAGCGGAATGGCAGGGGGATGCGCTTCGACATCCTCAAGGCCCGCCAGCTCGGGTTCTCCACCTTCATCGCCGCATTGTTCTTCACTTTGACGGCTTTGGTGCCGAACCAGACCACCGTCATCGTGGCGGACACGGCGGAGCACGCGCGGAACCTGTTCAAGAAGTACAAGTTCTACTACGCGAACCTGCCGGACTACCTGAAGTCCAAGCTCCCGACGATCGCATCCAACGCCAAGGAGCTCGTCATCGACTACGGCATGGGCCAGACGTCGGTGGTGAGGGTCCTCGTGCAGGGCGAGAACGCCGGCCGTTCCGACACCTGCCAATACCTGCACCTTTCCGAGGTCGCGTTCTGGCAGGACGTCGTGGACACCTCCACCTCCATCCTCAACACCGTGGACGACTCCAACCCCGACTCCATCATCTTCTACGAGACCACCGCGAACGGGGTCAACGAGTACAAAGCGATGTGGGACGAGGACGTGGTCAGCGGGGACGACGGGTTCGAGGCCCTCTTCTTCCCTTGGTTCATGGAGCCCGGATACGTGGCCGAGTACTGGGGATTCGAGAAGTTCGACTGGGAGAAAAGGCTCCAGGCCGAGGAAGGGCTCACCGACGGGCAGATCGCGTGGTACCGCGTCCAGTACAACAAGATGCGCGGCAACCTGCCCAAGCTCAGGCAGGAAATGCCATCGACGCCCACCGAGGCGTTCATCACCAGCGGGAGTTCCGTGTTCAACATGGAGCTCGTCCTGCGCCGGAAGGCCGAGATCATGAAGGCCCCCAAGCCGAGGCTGGGCTTCTTCTCCTTCCACAAGGAAGTCAGCCGCGACGGGGAGGCCATATCGGTCACCGGGGCGAGGTGGGTCGATTCCGAGGTCGGGAGCGTCCGCATCTACGAAGACCCGAAGCCCGGCCATCCCTACGTCGTCAACAACGATCCGGCGATGGGGGGCGAGGACTACTTCGCCACCGTGGTCGTGGACAACTCGAGCGGAAGGCAGGTCGCCGTCTTCCACAAGAACAAGTGCGACGCGGACGAAGCCGCGTACCAGACGCTGCTGCTGGCCCGCCATTACAACGGCGCGCTGCTAAGCGGCGAGACCAACACCACATCCTATCTCCTCAAGCTCGCGCGGAAGTGCGGATACCGCTTCATCTACCAGGACCAGGACTACGAAGCCCTCCAGGGCCGTTACCAGGACAGGCTCGGGTACAAGACGAAGCAGAACAACCGCCAGGCGATGATCGAGGCCTTCTCGGAGGCGTTCCGGGACGACCCCTCGATAATCTCCGACTACGCGACCATCTGCGAGATGGAGTCCTTCCAGATCGTGCGCAACGACGCGACCGGGAGGGAGAAGGCGCAGGCCACCGGCGGCGCCCACGACGACCTCGTCATGGCGATGTGCGGGTTCTACCTATGCAGGGGAGCCCAGCGCGTCAGGCCCGACGAGACCGCGGAACGCAAGGCCCGCTCGATCGAGGAACTCGAGGCGGCGGTCGAGCGCAACCGCAAAACCAACCAGCCACTTAGGAGGAACGTATTGCAGATATGGGACTGAAGGGATACAAAGCCTACAAACGCAACCGCGAACTATTGGAGCTTTTGGCTTCCTATGGCGTTTGCGAATCCGATCTGCGATACCTCCACGAGGCGCTTTCGCTCGTGAAGGCGCTCAAGTCCAGGGCGGACGAAAAGCCCATCGAGGCCAAAGCCTCCCCAAGCAAAGAGCAACAAAAGGAAATCAAGGAGCGGCAGGACCGCTTCGTAAAGCCCGAGGACATCGTCCAGATGTTCGCCGGCGACGCGGAGGAATTCTACCCAAATGGACGGAAGCAATCGTAGCACGACGATAGCCTACCAACTCTACGAACTGGATAGGCGTTACAAATCCGCGAAGGACGCGGAATGGTCCACCAACCTCGCGAACATGGTCTCGCAGGCGCAGGACTTCTACAACGGGAAGCAGTACCCTTCCGGGAATTTCAACAACGCCATCCGCGTCACGCTCAACATCTGCTCGTTCGCCGCGACCATCAAGGCGAGCAAGATCTGCGGCACGCCCATCTACATCGCCTACACCGCCGACGATCCCTCCGTGGATTGCGGCAAGCTCCGCCAATTCGACGAATACAACCAGTCCAAGCTCCACCAGAAGACGTTCAACTTCCAAGCCGCGCTCAACGGCTTCGTCAACGGCACGGAAATCGCCTTCGTCCGCTGGGACGACGACGACACCTCGTACAAGGGAATCTACAAGGGAGGCCTTTGCTACGAGCACATCGACCCGCGCGACTTCGCCGTCGCGAACAACCACCTGCAGGACATCCAGAACCAGGCGTGGGTCATGTTCTGGACCTACATGGAGGTCGGCACCGTCCGCGAACTCGTGGAGGGCAAGACCGAGAAGGAACGCAGGGAGAAGATGGACGCCATCGTCAGGGAAGCCGGAGGGGAAGACCCCCGCGCCGACCTCGACAACGTGTCCCGCTCGCTCGTCCGCGTCTTCAGCCGCTATTTCCGCGTGGACGGGGAAGTCTACTTCTCCTGCTCAACCGAGACCGTGGACCTCTTCGCCTACCCGAAGTCCCTCAACCGCCGCCTCCACAAGGCCATCATCAGGAAGATTGTGGACCGATTCGAGAAGGAGAAGGACGAGCCGTCCGAGACGGGCGACCTCGTCAAGGACCTTCCGATAGACCCCGAGGACGCGGTCATGCAGAAATACGAATCGACCGAGCTCTCCGACGACGAATACGCCGAGATCAAGGAGAAGTTCTCCCTGTATCCATTCGCCGCCTTCGTCCCGTTCTCCGTCAACGGCTCTTTCTGGGGAAGGAGCGACATCACCGCCCTAATTCCCACCCAAAAGGCAATCAACTTCATGCTCTCGATGACGCTCAAGTGCGCCGAGAACAACGCATACAACAAAATCTTCGCGAAACCGGATGCCCTTCAAGGGCAGATCATCACCAACGAGCCCTCGCAGGTCCTCGTCGATTACTCCGGTTTCACCAACGGCTGGGGAATCAAGATGGCGGAAACGCCTCCCGTCCCCAACGGGCTGCTCGACTTCACCGACAGGCTCCTCGCCATGACGCGCGTGGTCTGCGGGTTCAACGACGTCATGGACGGCTCCGTCACCAACAAGGACATGTCCGGTTACATGCTCCAGCAGATGATCAAGCAGTCCAACACCTCCATCGAGCAGCAGCAGCAGATCTTCTGGGAGTTCAACGAACGCCTCGCCGAGATCCGCCTCATGTTCTACAAGCACTACGTGGACAAGGCGCGTTACACCGCGCCCCTCACCGACGCCGAATACGACGACAACGAGGAAGCCCGCAAGCTCATGTACAGCGTGGCGATGAAGGGCGGCAAGTTCGAGACCATGCCGGAAGCCAAGCCCGAGGACTTCGAGAAGCCCTCGCGCAGGGTCAAGGTGTTCGACATCGGCAAGGACGAGCTCTACGGCGTCAACTTCGACATCTCCGTGGAAGCCATGCAGGGGCTCGCCGACTCCAAGCTCATCGAGCAGCAGATGTTCGACAACCTCTTCCTCAACGGCGGCATCCAGAACGTCAGCCCGCAATGGCTCAAGGCGTACTTCGAGTGCTCGCCCAACGTCTCACCGAGGACGAAGGCCGCGGTCCGGAACATCATCGAACGCGAGGAACGCTCGCGCATCGCCCAACTGGAGAACCGCCTGCAGGAAGTCGTGGGCAAGACCCAGCAGATCATCGCCTACGCGCAACAGCTCGAATCCACCGTCGGCGTGCAGGGAAGCTACCTCAAGAACCTCACCGCCGAATTCACCGGCAAGATCGCCATGCAGAACAAGATCATCGGCGGCTTGCAGAAGGACCTCTCCCAATACCGCGAACCGGGGAAGTCCGAGGGCGAGAAGAAGTCCAACAACGCCACGGGCGCCGGAAATCCGAACGGCGCGCCGCCCACCAACTAAGGTCATATCCGCTTCGTGCGGTTGATACACGCCTGGCACCGCGACAAAAGGCCATACGCTCGGGCAAGCGGGAAAAGCCCTTCGCAGGAAGAAGCGAAAAAACCCCCGAAGTTCCATGTCGGGGCTACGAAAGGAGCCATTATGGAAGAAAAAGAAACCGAGAAGAAGGGAATGGAACCGGAAGATTCCGATACCCTGAATCCCGATGACTTCGACGAAACCGAACCGGAGAAGGGCGATGACAAGCCCGAGGAAGGGAAGGAAGAGGAGAAGCCGACCGAGTCCGAGGAAGGTCAACCCGACGACGAGGAAATGAAACGCAGGGCGGAATTCGCCAAGCGCAGACGCGAAAAAGAGGCCGCCGAGAAGGCCAAACGCGAGCGCGAGGAGAGGGAAGCCCGAATCCGAAGGGAAGCAGCCGAGAAGGCGGGCCTTGGCCTGGTATCCAAGAACCCGTACACCGGCAAGCCCATCGTGGACGCCAGCGACTCCGAGGTCTATAGGCTCCAGAAGGAAATCGACGAAAAAGGTGGGGATCCCATCCAGGACCTGCCCGAGGCGATTGCCGAGAAGGAGCGCCAAGCCGCCAAGCAGCGGCAGGCCGAACTCGAGGAAAAACGGAAGGCCGGGGACGAACTGAAGTCCCAAATCGCCGAATTGCGGCAGGCCCATCCTGACGTCAACACCGCGAAGCTGGCGGACGACCCCGACTTCATGGAGGTAGCCTCCGAGAAGGACGGAAGGTGGTCCATGCTCGAGATCTACGAGGAATCCGAACGCCGCAAGGCGTCACGGAAGAAGCCAGCCGACGACAAGAAGGCAGAGGAACTCGCCAAGAAGCAGAAGCAACCCAGCGCATCCGGCAACGGGAAGAACCCTTCGGAAGACCCCCTTGCATCCATCAAGACCCGCGAGGATTTCGATAAATACTGGAAGGGGAAATACCATTCTTAATCTTTTGAAAGGAGCCAACCAATGGCAGTCGCAAACGCCCAGGCGGTCAAATACGCCGAACTCACCGATGAACACATTGCCGACGTAAAGAAAGGCATCGAACTGTTCGTCAAATCCGAGGAATACTGGGACAAATTCGCCCATCATTCCATCGTCCCGAGAGGTCACAAGAACTTCACCTCCCGTCGCTTAATCCGTCCGAAGGTCAAAGCCGAGGACATCCAGCCCCGCGCCGAATTCGTCGCGCCGCGCCCCACCAAAATCGCCGTCGCCACCTTCACCAAGTCCGTGGCCAACTACGGCGACAAGGCGATCTACAGCCGCGAAGACCTCCAATACCACTTCGACGACACCCTCGCCAACATCCGCTACGTCCTCCAGGAGATCGCGGTCCAGAAGAAGAACATCATCAAGGGCAAAGCCTTCATCTCCTCCCGTGCCACCATCGCCTACGACACCAACCTCCGCACCACCCTCCGCAAAGCCGTCAAGGTCCTCCGCAAGAACGGCGTCAAGCGCTGGGACGGCCGTCACTATCTCTGCCACCTCACCCTCGAGGAACTCTCCGCCCTCCGCGCCGAAATCGACGCCGCCAGCGAGAAGTCCGAGAAGATGCGCATGACCTTGGAAGGGGTCGATTACGAATTCGACGTCTGGGAAGACTGGATCCTCTCCGTCCCCTGGAACGACGACGTCACCCTCTACAAGAACGACTCCACCCAGTACCTCGTCATGATGGGCAAGCGCGGAATCGACGGCGAATCCCCCGTTGACGTCGCCAAACTCGAAGGCGAAGCCGACATCGAACTCATCAACAACGGGCTCGGTTCCGGCGTCCTCGAAGACGCGGACGGCAACTACACCTCCGACGACAACAAGCAGCAAGGCTCCGTTGCCATCAACATGGACGGCCTCGGCGCCGCGGTCTCCGACGACCTCGGCATCCTCGTCTGCGAAGTCTCCGCCGCGAAGATCAAGGAGAGCGCCATCGCCATCTCCGAACTCACCGGCTACGTCAGCCACTCCGGCAACGAGCACGAGATCACCCTCACCGGCACCACCTACACCGAACTCTCCGTCGAAGGCGCCCGTTACGACGCTTCCGCTGGCAAGTACTACGGCGCCGGCAACACCCTGATCGCCGTCAAGGTCGCAGCCGCCGACAGCAAGACCCTCGGTACCGTCACCGCCGCCAACTGGACCGCTTCCTATAAGCTCTCCGCCGCCGGCGACAGCATCGGCGCCGAAATCATCGCCGTCGTCCAAGGCGATGCGGCCAACGACACCGTAATCGTCCGCGTGCCCGATAAGTGCTACTCCTTCACCGTGGCATGCGCCGCTACCGCGAGCTGATAACAGCCTCGATACGATAGCAACGCCTTCGGGGGCTGGGCGTTAACTAGCCCCCTTCAAGCAAAACTCACTCAACAGGAGAAAACAAAATGCCAAAGTACTTCGTCATCATTCCCGCCGACTCCAACGAGGAAAACGCCAAGAAGGAGCAGTACAAGGAATACCAGAACGACGGAATCACCGTCAAAGTCGCCATCGGCGTAAAGCAGGAAGTGCCCGAATGGGTAGCCAAGCGCGCCAAGGAAATCGGTGACATCGCCGATTACATCGAAATCGAATAGCCAAACCGGAGGAAGCCGCCATGTTGCTAAGCAAACTCGTCTACCTATGCGTGAAGAACGCGATCTACTACGACGATGCCTCGTTTACCTACGAGCAGTTTTTGCAAGGCAGGTATGACGGCGACCCCGATTACGCGACCAACATCCGCAACGCCTTCGGGCCGATCAACGAGGCCATCATGCGCCTCGGGGATTTGGAAAGGATTCCCTACCGGATAGCGCAAATCCAGCTGACCAACGGAACCTTTTCCAAATCCAACATGAAGATCCGTTCCATCGTGGCCGTCGCGACCATGAAGGGCGGGAAGCCGTATCCGCTCAATTTCTACGACCTCGGCAGCCTCGTAAGCGTGCCGGAAGCCGGAAACGGATACGTCCTTTGCGAATACAAGGAGGACATCCCGAACTTCGATTCGTCTTCTTTCTCATACGAATTCGCACCCAATTCGGACGGCGGATATAACTTAGTGGCCTCGCAGGACGAGGACCTTTCCGTTTATGGGATCACCGACGCCATGTGTTCGGCCATCGTCGAATACGCCAAAGGCAACCTCAACGAGCAGGTGGCAGCCGAACTGGCGAACATGCACGTCACCCGCGCCGAACAGTACTTTGCCAACATCGAATACGCGAAATCCGTCCTCAAGCAGGAAAAAGTAAGGCGCGTCAACCGCATCGGGGAGTAACGGACCATGCCCATCAAGAACTCGTTTCGCCCATACGACCTCTCCTTCCATAAGCAGAAGAGGCTGACGATTTCGCGCTTCCTGGGCGTCGATTACAACCCCGCGCAACTGCAGGTGGCGAACAACCACGCTACCGAGATGGAGAACATCGTCCACGAGGAGCGCGTGAACCAGAAAAGGCGCGGCTACGAACAGCTCGCGCAAATCAAGCGCCGGTCCTACCACGTTTTGGTGGACGGAATCTACGAAGAGAGATTCAACGAACCGCATTTCAACGGCTTCTGGACCTTCGTGGGAGACGATGGACAGGAACATTGCGTCGCCCATATCGGAAAACTCCTGTACGTCGTAACCGGATTAGGCAAGGACAAATCGTTCCTGGACTGCCGTTTCGTCCCATTGCTAAAGGACGTGGTGGTCGGGACTACCACATACCACGTCGGCATCGAGCTGGAAGACTTCAAGTCGATGGCCTTCCACGGATACAAGTGCCTTTTCATCCTCGGCGGCAACGCCCTCTACATCCTCCGCATCAACGGCAATTCGTTCGCGCTGAAGGAAGTCGAGGACTCCGACGAAACCTACGTTCCGGTCACCACGATCGGAATCACAGACGCCGATTCCAAGGTCAGCGGAAGGCAGGCTTTGGACGACGTGAACATGATGACCCAATACCGCAGGAACAAACTCGTCACCGGCACCTATTACGATGATGGCGTGTCCATGCGCACCACGAGGTTCTGGGACTACTCCCTCGATACCTCGATAAAACCCAAGAAGGACACGGACCTAAACAACGTCCGCGTCCGGATCAGCACATTGAAGGAGGTGGCGTAATATGGCACACGAGCTACAGCAAGAACAAATGGGCGGTGGATCTTACCTTAAAGCCGAAATTCTCACTACGGTCCCTTCTTTGGAACTGGACCAAAAAAACGATGCGTGGCAATACTCACCGTATTGCGCCTTCGTTGGTACGGGCCTCTCGTGTATTCAACTCTCATACGTGGGAGGCCAAGAACAAACAAACTTCGTTGCCATTAACAAAATCGAGGTTTACGTCGGTGGCTCTTTATGGCGCACCCTTACCTTCTGGTGTGGAGACACAATGTGGAGAAGAGGAGATTATGCGGACCTAAAAAACGAAAAGGTGTGGGTCAATGGAACAACGAGCATTTTGCTCGAATTGTACGGTGACAAATACTATTTGGGAGAAGGTACAAATCCTTATGAAGGCTCGAGCGCCGTTCTCAATAACGCACCGACCTTCACATCAGCAGGGTTAAAAGCCATAAGCCTTAAGATTTGGTATTATCCACATGATAGCGTCATTGGGCATAACCGAAATATCGCTTCTTTGTGCAGCACCGACGAAGTGATTGCCGGATATGTGGAGGTCAAGTCCCCGGTTTGTTCCGCTCTTTCCCTAAGTGGAGGCAAGCGTTCCTTCTACGCTGGTGAAGCTTTCGATTATTCGTCGTTAGTGGTCGTCGGAGCCTTCAAATACGCGGTAGGTGGAGGCAGCGCG
>Ga0310690_10008009_pt1 | contig 13488 bp, 13 predicted proteins | sample AusTroGonzalo_MG_2_FD_207661 | JGI IMG/M metagenome (GOLD analysis project Ga0310690, IMG submission 207661) | Bovine rumen microbial communities from tropical cattle in Woodstock, Queensland, Australia - Gonzalo_04 (v2) (version 2) | ecosystem: Host-associated > Mammals > Digestive system >... | reverse complement strand
CGGTATGCCTATGAAAAACTTCTTCGTCGACTAAGAAAATTTTTCGCGATAGTTATGCCGCAAATTTTAGACGCTTTTGTCTGTTTTGCATCTATGATGCAAAGGTACGAATTTTTCTCGAAACTACCAAACTTTTTAGCGATTATTTTTCGAAAAAACAGGGTTATAAACTTATAACTCCTGACACCTGACATCTTAATTCATGATTTTAGATTTTATCCCATTATATAATTTATATATATTACAATATATATAAATTTAAAATATAATATATATATTATTCTTCTAATTCCCATTACATTGCAACCTATAAAGTCAAAAACTAAAATGTCAGGAGTTATAAGTTATAACTTTATAACCTCACATGAAAAATAAGCACAGAGGGTCAGGACTATTGTGTAATTACACGCAGTTCTGACCCTCTGTGTACGCAAAATGGCAGATGGCGGTATGTATAAACCATACGGCTATTATCAGTCAGGCGATGTTTGATGCGGAAGTGAGATTGTCGGTAACTCTTCAAAGGGTCAGATTGAAGTCTGACCCTTTTTCAACAAATCATTCAGATTATTTGGAAGTTACGAATAAAAGTCTTAAATTTGCAAACCAAATAGGAATAAAAGCATTAGATGATGAAATTCGTTAGTTGGAACGTGAATGGCCTGCGTGCCTGTGAGGGCAAGGGCTTCAGTGAGATATTCAAGCAGTTGGATGCCGACTTCTTCTGTCTTCAGGAGACGAAGATGCAGGCGGGACAACTCGATATGGCCTTTGAGGGCTACGAGAGTTACTGGAACTATGCCGACAAGAAGGGCTATTCGGGGACGGCTATTTTCACCCGTCATAAGCCGCTGAGCGTGACCTACGGCATCGGCATCGATGTGCACGACCATGAGGGGCGTGTCATCACCCTCGAGATGGACGGTTTCTTCCTGGTGTGCTGCTATACGCCTAACTCGCAGGATGGTCTGAAGCGGCTGGATTACCGTATGACGTGGGAGGATGATTTCCAGGCCTACCTCCAGCGGCTGGATGCCCAGAAGCCCGTCATCCTCTGCGGCGACCTGAACGTGGCGCACGAGGAGATCGACATCAAGAATCCGAAGACCAACCGCCATAATGCGGGCTTTACCGACGAGGAGCGTGCCAAGTTCAGCGGGTTGCTGGCCAGCGGCTTCACCGACACGTTCCGCTACAAGTATCCCGACGAGGTGAAATATTCCTGGTGGTCCTACCGCTTCCAGGCCCGCCAGAAGAATGCAGGCTGGCGCATCGACTATTTCGTCGTCTCCGACCGTCTGCGCGACCGCCTTGCCGATGCCAAGATCCATACCGACATCTTCGGCTCCGACCACTGCCCCGTGGAACTGGATCTGAACAACTGATTTTTATTTCTCCCTGCGCAGGAATTTGCCGTCGAGCGAGTAGACGCGATTGAAGGAATAACGGCCGTTGTCGTTGTAACCATACGAGGCAGCGGTGATCTCCTTGCGTTCCCAGTCGAGGTTGACGATGCCCTCTGAGGATGGTAACTGCTTGGCGGTGTGATGGAAGGTGTCGATGATGTAGGTCCAGATATTCCGACCGTCAGGACAGCCCTGTACGATGACTTTGCTCACGTCGCCAGGTGCCAGCCAGGCCTCGGAGGCTGAGGCAATCAGATGCAGGGGCACGTCGACGGCATCGGCATTCTCGCCTTCCATCCGTTCCCATTGGGCGGGTGCCGTGGGATTGGTGCGACAGGCCATGATGGCATTGCCCCAGCGCTCGTCAACCAGCCAGACGGTATAGACGCCCTCTACGCCAGATGCCTCATCGTCCAGCGTTTCCTTGTTCACATAGACGGCATACTGGAAATAACTGTCTACCTTTTCTGCCGACGGGGGCATGCTGTCGATTTCCGTTTCTATCTGCTGATAGGGGGCGAGTCCACCGGCTTCATCCTCACCAGAGGGTTCGCCTTCTATCTCGGCCACTACGGAGTCGGGTGCCTCGGATTGCAATGAATCACTCACCTCGCGCTCCATGCCCGGGCCGTCGAGCGGTTTGATAAACCTGCAACCTGTCAGTACGCCCAATACCAACACAATGCCAGTGATAATCACCGTTTGCATCCTTAGAATCTGTCTCATTGTTACTATATTTTATGAAAATGTTGCAAATATACATAATTTTCTGATATATCGCACTTTTTTTCTTGTTTTTTTTGTACCTTTGCGCCCCAGTGGAATCATTGAGGATATAAGAACGTATGTCAACAATCAATGAACTGTTAACGACATTTGCCCCCATCACCCTGGAGCAGATGAGCAGTGTGAAACTGATGAACCGTACTGATACGAAGTTCGTCACTAACCTCGACAAACTCCGTCAACTCCTGGAGATGGCTCAGGCCGACTATTTCGTGCAGGACATTGATGGCGGTCGTAACCTGGAGTATGATACCACCTATTTCGATACCACCGACTATGACATGTACTGCCAGCATCAGTATGGGCATACCAACCGACAGAAAATCCGCTTCCGCACCTATTGCGTCAGCGGGTTGCAGTTTATGGAGGTGAAGACCAAGAACAACCACGGGCGGACCAAGAAGAAGCGCATCGAGGTGGGCGACATGGATCTTGCCGACGAGGAGAAGCGGCGGTTTCTTGGTAAACACCTGCGCTATGGCGTGGATAGCCTGCAGCCTGCGCTGAACAACCACTTCTCGCGCATCACACTGGTGAACAAGGGTAAGACGGAACGCCTGACCATCGATTCCGCCCTCCGGTTCCACAATATGCAGAACGGCTGCGAACGTGACATGGATGATTTGGTGATCATCGAACTGAAACGTGACGGACTGGTCTATTCGCCCGTTTTGGAGATGCTGAGACGACTGAGGATCCATCCTCACGGGTTCTCGAAATACTGCATGGGCTCGGCACTGACCTGTAACGGCACGCTGCCCGTGAACCGCTTCAAGCGAAAACTTATTGAAGTGGGTAAACTTGTAAATCAATAAAAACCAATAAGAATATGATTGAATTAAAAAACTTGTTCTCTCCTGATTTCGGCGACACCCTGCTGAGATTCGCTCTCTGCTTTGTGGTGAACTGGGTCATTGTCCACTTCCTTTATTTCAAGAAGGCCAAACGGCGTGATTTCTTCTTCACCTTTATGATTATCTCCGTAGCCATCTATTTCCTGGTCTACCTGATGATGGGTATGGATCGTGGAAAGGCCACGATGGGTGTCGGCCTGGGATTGTTCGGCATCTTCTCCATCATGCGTTACCGTACCGATGCGATGCCTGTACGTGAGATGACTTATCTCTTCGTCGTGGTGTGTCTGTCGGTGGTCCATGCGATGGCTGATGCCTTAGGGGTGAATGCGGTAGGTGCCATGGTGGGCACACCGTTTGCCGAATTGGTGGTGATCGACCTGATTGTCATCCTGGCCATCATCATCTTCGAGCGCTCGCTCAAGGTGCAGGCATCGAAACTGGTGCAGTACGACCGTATCGACCTGATCAAGCCTGAGCGTAGGGCGGAACTGATTGCCGATCTGGAGGCGCGTCTGGGCATCAAGGTCGTGTCGGTGAGGGTAGGAGCCGTTGATTTCCTGCGCGATATGACGGTGCTGCGTGTCTATTACGAGGGCAATGACAGCGGTGATGTGAAGAATATGTTGAAAATCAAAAACTCAGAGTATGAAGCCGTATAACCATCCTTCCGCCAAACTGCGCTATCTGGTAGCCCTGAGCATCGGTATGTGCTACTCACTCTTCACGGCCTCGGCCCAGAGTGATGACTTCGGGCTCGACCTGCAACTGGAGGCGCAGAAGAAACTCACCAAGAAGTGGTCGGTGAGTCTGGGTGGAGAACTGCGTACCCGCAATAATACCAAGACGGTGGACCGCTGGAGTGTGGGCGTGGGGGCCGACTATAAGGTGACCAAATGGCTCAAGGCCTCGGCGGGTTACGATTTGCTGATTGATAATCGCGACAAATCGACCTATAAGAGCAATGGCGATCTGAATAAACTCGCGGAGTTCTGGGGGGTGCGTCACCGTTTGAATGCGGCTCTGACGGCGAGTCAGAAACTGGGTGATTTCAAAGTCTCGCTGCGTGAGCGCTGGCAGTACACCTACCGTCCGGAGAAGACCATCGAACGCTATGATGTGGACGATGAGGACTATGAGTCGAAGACCTATAACGGCAAGGCTAAGCATCTGCTCCGCAGCCGTCTGCAAGTGGAGTATGGCGTGCCCAAGACAAACTTTTCGCCCTATGCCCATGTGGAGTTCTTTAATGCATGGTCGTTGGAGAAGACACGTTATACGGTGGGTATGGACTACGACCTGTCGAAGAAACACAGCATGGGGCTGTTCTACCGTTATCAGGCCGTGCGTAATGATGATGACAATGACGAGCCTAACATTCATCTGATAGGCTTCACGTATAAATTCAAGTTTTAAGGCGTAAATTTTAAAAACATAGTGACTATGAAGAAAATGTTGACAGTATCCTGCCTGATGATGGCTATGACGGCCATGGGGCAGAACTTTTCCCAGAACCTCGACACCTCTGTGCGTCCGGGTGATGATTTCTTTCAGTATGCCGCCGGTGGATGGATGAAAGCCCATCCGCTCGATGCTGAACACACGAACAATGGTGCTTTCACTGATCTGTATGATGAGAATCAGAAGCAGATCCAGGAACTTATCCTGCAGTATGCCAATTCGCCTCAGGAACAGGGCACGCTGGGACAGAAGATCGGTTCTCTCTACCGTATGATGATGGACAGTGTGCGTCTGAACCGCGAGGGATGGACACCGCTGAAACCCAGTCTGGAGAAGATTGCCGCCATCAAGGACCGTCGCGAGTACCAACTGGTAACGGCCCAACTCGACCGTAAGGGTGAGGAGACGATGATGTTCGGCGTGGGCGTGGGCTCTGACATGCGCAATGCCTCGATGAACCTTGTGAGCATCGGACAGGGTGGTCTCGGTCTGGGTACGAAGGACTATTATCTGAACGATGACGAGCAGACCACGCGTATCCGTGAGGCCTACAAGACCTATATGACCAACCTCTTCGAACTCGTGGGTAATGATGAGGCTGTGGCCAAAAAGAAGATGGAGGCTGTGATGGCCATTGAGACACGCATCGCCAAGGCCAGCAAGAGCCGCGTGGAACTGCGTGACATCGATGCCAACTACCACAAGATGACCTATAATCAGTTGGTGCTCGACTATCCTGGCATTGACTGGGGCAACCTCTTCCTGATCAGCGGATTCCCCGCTTTCGATCTTGTTGACGTGGGGCAGCCCGAGGCCATCCACGAGGTGGAGAAAATCCTGGCAGAGACAGCCCTCGACGATCTGAAGGCATATGCCGAGATCAAGGTCATCTCTGGTGCCAGCAGTCAGTTGAGTGATGCTTTCCGTACCGAGGCCTTCAAACTGAGCAGTGTGATGAACGGTACCCAGCAGGATCGTCCCCGTTGGAAACGTGCCGTCAGTCTTGTCAGTGGTATCATGGGCGAGGCCATCGGCAAACTCTATGTCGAGAAGTATTTCCCCGCTTCGAGCAAGCAGCGTATGCTCGACCTGGTACACAACCTGCAGACGGCCCTCGCACAGCGCATCGATGAGGCTACATGGATGGGTGCTGAGACCAAGGCCAAGGCTAAGGATAAACTCGAGAACTTCATCATTAAGATTGGTTATCCCGACAAGTGGAAGGACTATAGTGGTCTGAAGGTCGATGAGAGCCTGTCGCTCTACGAGAACCTGGGTAACATCTCTGAGTGGAAGACACTCGATGTGCTGGGACGTAAGGTGAACAAGCCCGTGGACGTGACGGAGTGGCACATGACACCGCAGACCGTGAATGCCTATTATAACCCCACCACCAACGAGATCTGCTTCCCTGCTGCTATCCTGCAGCCGCCATTCTTCGACCCGAATGCCGACGATGCCGTGAACTATGGCGCCATCGGTGGTGTGATTGGTCATGAGATGAGTCACGGCTTCGACGATCAGGGCTCGCAGTTCGACAAGACGGGTAACCAGAGTAACTGGTGGACGGATCAGGATAAGGATAACTTCAAGGCGCGTACGAAGGTGCTGGCCGATTATTTCAGTACGGTTGAGATTGTGCCCGGCAAGAAGATCAACGGTCAGCAGACCTTGGGCGAGAACATCGGCGACAACGGTGGTCTGAACATTGCCTACCGTGCCCTGCAGAACACACTGAAGCAGAATCCCACAGGTAAGAAAGAGGGCTTCACGCCTGAGCAGCGCTTCTTCCTGAGTTGGGCTCGCGTGTGGGCTGGTAATTTCCGTCCTGAGTATGTGGAGTACCTGATTACCGTGGATGTTCACTCTCCGGCCAAGGCACGTGTGAATGCTGCCCTGCCGCAGATCAACGAGTGGTACGATGCCTTCAACATCAAGAAGGGTGACAAACTCTTCATCCCCAAGAAGAAACGTGCACAGATATGGTAAATCTGGAGAAAATAATAATCCCCGCCAATCGGCGGGGATTATTGTTTATTGGACGATTGCTTTCCTGACGTCATTACCTTGTTTGATGATAATAATCTGTCCTTTTCGGATATCCTTCAACTGTCGGCCTGTCACGTCGTAGATGACCGTATCAGTCGTGTGGTCGTTCATACGTGTGTCGTCACTGCGTACATCGGAGATGCCAGCGGGTACGTTGTTGTCTTCAGACACTTTGCTTGCATCGTAATTCTGCGTACCGCCATTGATTATCACCTTACCATCAGCCTTGATGGCGAAACCAGCGAAGTCGCTGATGGTCAGCGTACCGGCATCCTGATAGAAATAGCCGCTGTTCTCATCCAAATCTGCATCCTCATCCTCATGATTGGGCAGCGGACCTGTGTAGGCGTCTTTATCGTCGTACTCCACCTGAATACCGTCGTCACCTGCGCCAGAGATGTTCACCACGGCAGCATCTTCCAACCAGAAGTACTGTTTGCAATGGATACCGTCTTTCTTGGCTTTGGTAATGTTGATGGTCGGCTTGGCAATCTGGCAGTATTCCTTGCTGTAGATGCCATGCTTGCTATTGCCGACGATATTCAGCGTACCTGTTTTCTTGAACTCCAGATGGCCTTTGCAATGGATACAGCCATTGGTATCTTCGTTCTTACCGTCGGTCAGTGAGTTGGTGGTGTTCTTCTTGACGTAAATCTTGTTGTTCTTGCCATTCTGCAGGTTGATGGCAGCACCCGACGGATTGGTCAGCGTCAGACCGTTGAGTTCAATAACCGTCTTATGGTCTGCCTCCAGATAGAAACTGCCGTCACTGGTGGTTCCTTTCAGGGAATAGCAGATCACATAATTGTTCGGATTGTTTGCCTTTGATAAGGACTGCTGGATCTTTACGTGTGGAGACGTGCCACTGGTGCAATTCACGTACTGGCTGACTTCTGCAGGAACATCCATCTCCACAGCCGTGCCGTCTGCATTATAGTTGATGCTGACTGTTATCTCTACATCATCAGAGGCTGCCCTTATGATCAAGCAGGTCATAAGGGCAGTTATCATTAAGACTAGTTTCTTCATCAGGATATTTGATTAGATTCCCAGAGCCTCCTTAGCCTTATCGGCAGCGGCGTCAACAGCCTCGCCGGCCTTCTCCTTGGCGGCATCAGCGGCATCGTTTGCTGCGCCTTCAACAGCATCGGCAGCACCTTCAGCAGCATCGACGGCTGCATCCTTGGCACCTGTGAGGGCCTGCATCAGACCATCTACTACGGTCTCAGCGGGAGCAGCGGTCAGGGCAGCCAGAGCCGTCTGTACAGCCTCGTTCTCACCAGCAAAAGCCTTGATCTTGTCGGCATTCTCCTTCAGGAAGTCCTGAATCTTGGTAACATATTCCTTGGCCACTGCGGGGTCAGAACCAATAATATCCTTGATCTTCTCCTGAATAGCGGTGAGCACCTCCTGGAACTTGCCAGCATCCTGAGCCTCGATCTGCTCGGTCAACTGATTGATAGAAGCAGCAGCCTCTTCCTCAGCGTTGTAAACCACAGCCTCTACTTCGTCGGCAGGAGCCTCTGCATTCTGAGCCTTGTTACCACATGCGGTGAAACCGATGGCGCACAATGCCATCACAGCAAACATAATTTTCTTCATAATGCTTTCATTTAATAGTTAATAATATGATCTTTCTTTCTCTCAAATTATGCCCCCACTATGTGGGGGTCTTGATTTTCGGCAACAAATATAGGTTATTTTTAAATATCTTAGTTCAATTTTTTGCGCTTTTTAACTTTTTTCTTAATTTTGCAGTCGTTTTCATGATAATTTAGGATAAATGACGACTTTTGAGTTTAAGCCAAAGTTGTTTTCGACGTTGAAGCATTACAATCGGAAGCAACTGACATCAGATTTGCTCGCCGGCATCATTGTCGGCATTGTGGCTCTGCCGTTGGCCATCGCCTTCGGTATCGCTTCTGGCGTGACCCCTGAGAAGGGTATCATCACCGCCATCGTTGCCGGACTGATTATCTCAGTATTCGGCGGTTCCAAGGTTCAGATTGGTGGCCCTACGGGCGCGTTCATTATTATTATCTATGGCATCATCCAGCAGTATGGCTTCGAGGGGCTGACCATCGCCACACTCATGGCAGGTGTCTTTCTCATCATGTTCGGCCTGCTCCATCTGGGCACCATCATCAAGTATATCCCGTATCCCATCGTGGTGGGCTTTACCTCGGGTATCGCGCTGACCATCTTCACAACGCAGATCAAGGATCTCTTCGGACTGACGATGGCCTCCGTGCCCAGCGACTTCGTAGAGAAGTGGATTGCCTATTTTTCGGCCTTCCCCACCATCGACAAGTGGAGTGCCGCTGTGGGCATCGGCTCCGTAGCCGTCATCGCCCTTTGGCCGAAGGTGGCCTTTGGCAAGTTGCTGCGTAAGTTGCCAGGTAGTCTCATTGCCATCATTCTGATGACTGTCGTTGCCCTGCTGCTCAAGCAGTATGCAGGTGTGACATCCATCGAGACCATCGGCGACCGCTTCAGCATCTCCAATCAGTTGCCTGGGGCGCAGGTGCCTTCGCTTACGTGGGATATCATCAAGGGGCTTGTTTCGCCTGCCATCACCATTGCCATCCTCGGTGCCATCGAGTCGTTGTTGTCGGCAACTGTGGCCGATGGTGTCATTGGCGACCGTCATAACTCCAACACGGAACTCATCGCACAGGGCTTCGCCAATCTGGCCAGCCCCATCTTCGGTGGTATTCCTGCCACAGGTGCCATTGCCCGTACGATGACTAACATCAACAATGGTGGTCGTACGCCTGTGGCTGGTATCATCCATGCCATCGTGCTGGTACTGATCTTCCTGTTCCTCATGCCGCTGGCACAGTATATCCCCATGGCTTGTCTGGCTGGCGTGCTCGTGATTGTGAGTTATAACATGAGTGGCTGGCGCAGTTTCCTGAGCATTATGAAGAATCCGAAGAGCGACGTGATTGTGCTCTGGGTTACCTTCCTGCTCACCGTGATCTTCGACCTGACCATCGCCATCGAGGTGGGACTGATCTGTGCCTGTCTGCTCTTCATGCGCCGTATGGCTGAGACCACCGATGTCAAGGTTATCAGTCAGGAGATTAATCCTGAGGAGGAGCAGAGCGACTTCCAGTTGGGCAACCTTGAGCACCTCACCATTCCAGAGGGTGTCGAGGTTTACGAGATCAACGGTCCTTACTTCTTCGGTGCAGGTAATAAGTTTGAGGAAATCATGGGTGCCCTGCGTCATCATCGTCCGAAGGTGCGTATCATCCGTATGCGAAAGGTGCCCTTCGTCGACTCAACGGGTATCCACAACCTTACGAACCTCTGTCTGATGTCACAGACCGAGGGTATTCAGGTGGTGCTCTCGGGTGTCAACCCCACCGTTCAGGCGGTGCTTCACAAGGCCGGCTTCGATGCCATGCTGGGTGAGGACAATATCTGTTCGCACATCAACCTTGCCCTCGACCGTGCCAAGCAGTTGATATCATAACCAACATTTCAAGATAATCATGAGAACTAAGAAACTTTTCCTGGCCGTGTTGCTGACGGCCGTTTGCTGCACGGAAGTGGCAGCGCAGGGACAACGTGGCATGATGAAGGTAGACGGGATAACGATAGTGCCCGTGACGAACATCAGCCTGACGAATGGCCCGCAATTGTTGAGTGACAACAGCGTGCAATTCACCGTACGCGCTCCAGAGGCACAGCAGGTGCAGGTGGACCTTGGCGGTACGAAGTACGACATGACTAAGGACGAGCGTGGCACTTGGACGGTGAAAACAAAGCCTCAGGTGCCTGGCTTCCATTATTATTCGCTGATCATCGATGGCGTGTCGGTAGCCGATCCCGCCAGTCAGTCCTTCTATGGCTGCAGCCGTTGGTCGAGCGCCATTGAGATTCCGGAAAAGGGCATGGACGACTTCGAGGTACAGGCTGTGCCGCACGGTGAGGTGCGCACCATCCATTATTTCTCGAATGTGGAAAAGAAATGGCGTCCGCTGATGGTCTATACGCCTGCTGGTTATGACCAGGGTAAGCAGGATTATCCCGTGGTGTATATCCAGCATGGTGGTGGTGAGGATCATCGTGGCTGGATGGAACAGGGGCGCACGGCGCAGATTATGGATAATCTGATTGCAGCAGGCAAGGCCGTACCGATGATCGTGGTGAGTTCGAATAGTAATGTCCGTTCTAGCAGCGGTGGTTTTGGCGGTGGCGGTTATAGTTGGCAGGGTATGCAGACTTTCCGCAGCGAACTGTTGGAGAGTGTGATCCCCTTTGTCGAGAAGACCTATCGCGTGAAGAAAGACCGTAAGAGCCGTGCCATGTGCGGCCTCTCGATGGGTGGCGGACAGTCGTTCTATATCGGCTTGCGCGACCCTGAGGTGTTTGCTAATGTTGGTGTTTTTTCAACCGGCATGTTCGGTGGCATCCAAGGGGCATCCAATTTCGATCTGGAGAAGGAGGTGCCTGGCATGCTCTCTGACGTGAAGAATTTCAATCGCCAGTTTGATGTATTCTTCATCAGTTGCGGTGAGCAGGATCCGCGTATCGAATACACCCGTAACATCGTGAAGAAGATGCGTGATGGTGGCGTGGAGGTAGGTTTCAATTCCTATCCAGGCGACCATGAATGGCAGGTGTGGCGTAAGTCACTCCACGAGTTTGCACAATACCTGTTTAAATAAGGATATTAAAAAAGCCCGCCAGAAGCGGGCTTTCTTTTTATTTCGACTGCATGTCGTAGACGACTTGCATGAGTTTCTTTCCAAGTTCGTCGGCCATATCCATGGTTGGAGCCTCGCTGTAGACACGAATGATAGGTTCGGTGTTCGACTTGCGCAGGTGAACCCAGCGGTCGGCGAAGTCAATCTTCACACCGTCAATATCATTGACCTTAGCACTGTTGTCTTTAGCGAACATCTCCTTGACCTTGACGAGGATGGCGTCGACATCGGTCTCTGGGGTGAGGTCGATGCGGTTCTTGGCAATCTGATAGTCAGGGAAGGTGCTGCGCAGTTCGCTGACAGTACAACCCTTCTGGGCCAGTGACGACAGGAAGAGCACGATGCCCACGAGGGCATCGCGACCATAGTGACTTTCAGGGTAGATGACACCGCCGTTGCCCTCACCGCCGATGACGGCATTGACTTCCTTCATCTTGGTGGTGACATTAACCTCGCCCACGGCTGCTGCTGCATATTGGCCTCCGTATTTCTGGGTGACATCGCGCAGGGCACGGGTGGAACTGAGGTTGGAAACGGTGTTTCCTGGGGTGTGGCTCAGTACATAGTCAGCCACAGAAACCAATGTGTACTCCTCGCCGAACATGGTGCCGTCTTCGCAGATAAAGGCGAGACGGTCGACATCAGGGTCGACTACAATGCCCAGATCGAATCCGCCCATACGCATCTTATCCATGATGCCGTGCAGATTCTTCTCCAAGGGCTCTGGGTTATGGGCGAAGTCGCCTGTGCAGGCGCTGTTGAGTATCTCGTAACTGACACCAAGGGCATCGAAGAGTTTGGGCAGGATGATGCCTCCCACACTGTTGATAGTATCGACACAGACGCGGAACTTACGGCTCCTGATTGCCGTGAGGTCGGCAAGTTTCAACTGGAGTACACTGTCGATATGACGCTGGTCGAAGGAGAAGTCCTCGGTATAATGTCCCAACTGGTCCACCTCGGCATAGTTGAAGTCCTCGCGGGCCGCAATGTCGAGTACCTCGGCACCATCGGCAGCGGTTAGGAACTCACCCTCGCCATTCAGCAGTTTCAGGGCGTTCCACTGTCGGGGGTTGTGCGAGGCGGTGATGATGATGCCACCGTCGGCACCGCTCATGCGGACTGCCAGTTCGGTAGTGGGTGTCGTGGCGTAGCCGATATTGACGACATCGCAGCCGCAGCCCATGAGGGTGCCGCAGACCACATTCTTTACCATCTCACCAGAGATACGGCCGTCACGACCTACGACAATCTTGCCGCTATGACCGGTCTTACGTGCCATAAAGGTGGCGTAGGCGGTGGTGAACTTAACGATGTCTAAAGGATTGAGGGTATCGCCGGTCTGTCCGCCAATCGTACCGCGGATGCCGGAGATAGATTTTATAAGTGTCATTGTCGGATGTGTTTTATTTGCAAATCGTTATGCTTCTTTCTCGTATGTGATTTCGTAATAATAGGGCAGTACCTCTTGTGCAGCGATGGTGTGACCCTGACTGTGGGGCACGATGAGGCGCACCTTGGCCTTCTCGTCGGTAAGGGTCTTCGCACGACCTACCTTGATATAGGAGAAGGGCACGAGCCAACCTGCGGGTACGGAGGCCGTACCATAAACCGAAATCATGACGCCTTGGGTAAAGGATCCTGAGAAGGTGCCGCTGGTATTGGTAACACGCATGACATCAACGCGGGCTGCATAGATGTCGGTATTGTTGCGGAGCGTCGCCGTGTCGCCCTCAATGTTGAATTCCCTGAAACGGCAGCAGATGTTGGCGGTCTCGTCCTCCTTGAGTTTCTCGCCACAGCCAGGACGGACAATCTGCATGTAGACACCGCTCTTATTGAGTCTGACAAACTCGTTACGGGCAGTGTCGGTGGTATAACCCTGGCGCACAAACTGATCCTCATCGATTACAATAATACTGTAATCGGATATGAACTTGGAGATGGAATTACGCTCTTTCTCCTTCTTGTCGCCATAGGTCTCATAGTCGTTGCAACTGGCGAGAACGGCTACGATGGCCACGAATATCAATACAAACTTCTTCATATCGGCTGCAAAGATACGAAAATTTAGCGAATAGTGAATCGGGAATTTGGAAAAGTTGCTTTTTTTTAACTTTTAAGTTTCTCGCCGAAGGCGGCGATGGCCTTGCGGGTGATTTCGACAGCCTCGTCAAGGGTGCACTGCAAGCGTCCGCCAGAGGCATTCAGGTG
>Ga0310690_10008008_pt1 | contig 13493 bp, 13 predicted proteins | sample AusTroGonzalo_MG_2_FD_207661 | JGI IMG/M metagenome (GOLD analysis project Ga0310690, IMG submission 207661) | Bovine rumen microbial communities from tropical cattle in Woodstock, Queensland, Australia - Gonzalo_04 (v2) (version 2) | ecosystem: Host-associated > Mammals > Digestive system >... | reverse complement strand
GCTTCGGTGAGATCCACGCCCAGCCGGTATTCGTAGAGGGTCATGGAGATCTCCTCCTGCATGACGCCGCCGATATCCCGGCCGACGACTTCCAGCGCCTGCGGCAGCGCCACGCCGGACCGCATGCCGTTGTTGAGGCCCATCACCACGTCCAGCAGTCTGCCCTTGAAGGCAGCCAGACGTTTTTTCACCTTGTTCCGGTAATAGAGCAGCGGCAGATAAAAGGCCGCGGTCCCCGCCAGAAGCACGACCGGCGGGATCGCCCAGAAGGTGACGCCGCCCACCAGCAGCAGGCAGAGCATGATCAGCGCGCCGACGACGGCGAAGCATATCCGGATCTTCCGGAGTTTCGGCTTGGAGATGAAATACTCCAGCTGGCTTCGCCCGTCCCAGGAGCCGGAGCGCTCGGCGCCCTCGTGTTCCAGATCGGAGAAAAGCGTCCGGCAGAGGATGAAACAGATGCCGGAGACCGATCCGAAGATCATCAGCAGAACGACCCAGTTCATGATTCGCCTTTCCTCTCTTTGCCGTCAGACCCGGGGAACGAAGACGGACATATCCAGCTTCAGGTCCCCCTTCATGCGGAGTTTTTCCACGAAAGCCGGGATGTTGCCCGTGGGGTAGTACTCGCCGACGATCTTGCCGTTCTCGTCGTAGCCGGTCTGTTTGTAAACGAAAATATCGTGCATCAGCACCACGTCCTTCTCCCGGCCGGTGATCTCCGAGATCTGGACGATCTTGCGGGAGCCGTCGGGCAGGCGGTTCTGCTGGATGATCAGGTTCACCGCCGAGGCGATCTGTTCGCGGATGGCGGTGATCGGGAAGTCGATCCCGGACATGAGCACCATGTTCTCCAGCCGGGAGACGGCATCCCGGGGCGAATTGGCGTGACAGGTGGTGAGCGATCCGTCGTGACCGGTGTTCATGGCCTGGAGCATATCCATGGCTTCGGCGCCGCGGCACTCTCCGACGATGATCCGGTCGGGACGCATGCGCAGCGCGTTGATGACCAGATCGCGGATCTGGATCCGCCCTTTGCCCTCGATGTTCGCGGGCCGGGATTCCAGCGAGACCAGGTTCCGGTGCGAGAGCTTCAGTTCCGCCGAGTCCTCGATGGTGATGACCCGCTCGTCCGCCGGGATGTACTGCGACAGCACGTTGAGCAACGTCGTCTTGCCGGAGCCCGTTCCGCCCGAGACCAAAATGTTCTGCGCCGCCCGCACCGCCTCCCGGAGAAAGAGGTCGATCCCGGGCGTCATGCTGCCGAAGGCGATCAGATCCTCCGCGGAGAGTTTCTTCTTGGCGAATTTCCGGATTGTCACCGAGGCGCCCTTGAGTGCGAGGGGCGGGATGATGGCGTTCACGCGGGAGCCGTCGGGCAGCCGGGCGTCCACCATGGGACTTGCATCGTCGATGTGGCGGCCCAGAGGTTCCACGATCCGCTGGATGATGGTGTGCAGATGACGGTCGTTGAAGAAACGGGCGCCCGTTTCGTAGATCTTTCCCCTGCTCTCCACGAAGATCAGGCCCGGCCCGTTGACCATGATCTCATCCACCTTGTCCGAACGGAGCAGGGGGGATATGGGACCGTAGCCGGTCAGTTCGTCCAGCAGGGCTTCCCTGAGTTTCTCCAGCGGGATGTCGCGGGGGAGCTCATGACGCAGTTCCTTCAGCGACAGGTCCAGCGCGGCGATGAGTTTTTCGCGCATTTCCCCGTTTTCGATCTGCTTGGTGGCGATCTCCTGGAGATTGAGTTTGCCCAGAACGTAGTTGTGGATGCGGTTCTTGAGGGCCATGAGCTCGTCCGTGTAGAGCAGATTCGTGTCGTCGAAGTCGAAGGTGCGCGAGGTCTGTTTTTCTTCCTCCGCCGGCTGCTCCGGCTGCCGGGCCGTCTGGCGGACCGCCGCGGTCAGGCGGAGCCGGAAAGGACCGATGGTGACGGTGTCGCCCTGACCGAACTCCGCGGCGGCCTTGAGGGGGCCGTTCTGATTGGACGTTCCGATGGAGCTCCCCAGGTCGGCGATGAAATAGGTGTCCGGTCCTCCGAAGAGCCGTGCATGCTTCCGGGAGACGGAACTCCCGGGCAGGGTTATGTCGCAGTTCTCGGAACGGCCGAGGACCCATTCGCCCTCGCCGCTGCCCAGATCGATGTGTTTCACGCCGCCGTCAGCGTCGGTTATCTGCAGAAACATCGTGTGACCTCGCTTGCGGGCACTTCAGAACAGGCGCTGCCAGAAGCTCTTCTTTTCGTCGGCTTCCTTCGTGCGCTGCTCGTTGCTCTTGCCGGATTCTTCCAGAGTGTTGGCGGTTTCCGCCGAGGGAGGCATCTTGAGAGGCGGCGTCCGTCCGGCCACCTGGGGATAGATCAGCAGCAGGACCTGACTGTCGTTGAAGGCGTCGGTTTTTTCGGCGCAGACCCAGCTCAGAACGGGGATCTTGCGCAGGAAGGGGATCCCCGACGGACCGGAACTCTCCTCGATCATGTCCCGCATGCCGCCCAGTGCCACGGTCTCGCCCAGTTTGGCCACGATGGTGGTGGAGACCTTGCTCTGCTTCAGATCGTAGTCGTTGTTTTCCTGAAGCGAGGGGGTGCTGATCTCGATCTGGATATCCAGTTTCACCCGGTCGCTGCCGATGAGGCCGCCCCGGACCCGCATGATGAAGCCGTAGGGCACGTCGTTCAGGGTCCCGGTCCCGCCGGAGCCGCCGTAGACGCGGACCTTGAGGGTCCCGCCCTCGTGGAGGACCTTGAACTCGTTGGAGCTGTTGCTCATGAAGCTCAGGTGTCCCGCTCTGTGGAACCTGCGGCAGCCGCTTTCGGCCATGAGATTCAGCAGGGTGCTCATGTCGGCGCCGAGATTGTAGCTCTGATTGGTCGATCCGCGGAAGATGGTGGAGAAATTGAAGCCCTGGGCGATCCGGACGCCGTTCTTGGCGAGATTCGCGCCGACGGCGCTGGTGTCGGCCTGCTTGACGCCGACGAAGACCGCGCCCACGTCCAGCAGCGTGGGTTTGACCGAGACCTTGCTGATGAAACGGACAGGTTTGCTTTTGTCCTTGCCGTCCAGAGAGATCCAGTCCTGTGTGGAGAGCAGCTGGTTGATGGTGTCCAGATCCTCCTGGCAGTAGACCGATCCCCGGAGGATCAGGGTGTTCCGCTCACTCTGGAGAGAAAGGGAGCCGGGGGAGAGATCCGTGACGTCCGAGACCACCTTGAACCCGGATTTCTCGAAAAGCTTTTTCAGCGAGAGCATGATCTCCGGCGCCGGGCGGAACACCGTGAGATTGGTGACGTTCGCGCCGTAGGCGGGCAGGACCTTGAGCAGCGTCTCCCAGCCGTCGACGCTGGAGATCTCTCCTTTGAGCACCACCTTGTTGCCGTTGATGCTGATCTCCACTTCGGGAACGCTGTCCAGGTCCTTGCGCAGGGAGTTGAACACCTCGCGCACGTTGTCGATGACCGTCACCGTGTAGAGCTTGGATACGGAACCCGAGGTGACGTGGAGATCGGATTTGCCCACGGCAAGTCCGGTGATCCGGATCTGGTCGTTGACGATGGGCTCAGCGGCGATGATGCTTTTGTCGGTGATGCTGACGTCCGCCGCCCGGAATCCGGGGGTGACGATGACGATCCCCTTGAGGGGCACGGAGATCTTTTCGCTTTCATCGGCTTTCAGCGAGAAGAGCGCGCCCGCCAGGGCCAGCAGAACGAATATTTTTTTCGACATGATATATCCTCCCTTTGTCGGTGTTTATTTTTTCAGAGTCTTGGGGATGGTGACGACCTCGAGGTCGTTCACCATGGAGCTGAAGGTCTCGGGCGTGACCATGCCGGCGTCCATGCGGTTGAGCGCCGTGGGATCGTTGCTGCGGCGGAGGACCGGGGTGAGCTCAGCCACCCGCGAGGCGGCGATGAGCGCCTGGGCCTGCTGGGGCGGCAGGAGAACGATGATGACGCCCTCCATGTTCTGATCCCGTTTTTCCGAGGGGATCTCCAGCACCCGGACTTTCGGGAAGAGCACCATGGTCACGTCCTTCTTGCCGGCGGGCACGCCCGCGCCGCCCTTGTGATCCAGCTTGAACGTTCCCACGATGGCCACCTCGTCGCCGCTCTGGAGCAGCGAGGCCATGGCCTTGTCGGCGATCTGGATGGCCACGGCCCACTCGCCTTCGCCCACCACGTTGCTCATGCCCTGCGAAAGGCCCACGTCCTGGATGAAGATGTAGTTGCCCTTGCGCACGGGCTGTTTCAGTTTCTGGCCGATGATCATGGTGGAGCGGTCCCATCTGATCGCCTGGGCGGGAACGGCGTAGAGGGGGACCTCCTTGGGCATGAAGAAGCCCTCGGCAATGACCTCGCCCGCGGCCAGATTCCGGGTCGCGGCGACGATCTTGACCTTTTCCTCCTCCTTGGCGCTGTTGTTTGATATGATCTTGTTCACGGCGAAGACCGCCGCCAGTCCGAGAAGGACCGCGAGGATCAGGGGAATGGAGTTTTTCATATCCGGTGGTTCCTTTCTTTATTTTTCGGAGATCACTCTCTGATGTCTTCCAGTGCCTTGCCGCGGCGCACGGCGTCCTCGTTGCCCTGTGCGGCGGCCTTCTCATACCAGTATTTGGCCAGCTTCACGTTGATGGACACGCCGATGCCGTTCTCCCGGCAGTAGCCCAGCTGGAACTGGGCTTCCGGCAGTCCCGCTTCGGCGGCGGCCGTCAGATATTCGATCATCTTCGGATAGTCCACCGCTTCGCCGCCCTCGCCGTTCTTGCAGATCATCCCCATGCGGTAGAGCGCTTCGGGATCCTTGCCGGCGGCGGCCTTCTTATACCACGCCACGGCCGCGGCCATGTCCCGGTCGAGGCCGCCGCGGCCGTGTTCCGAGAAGAGTCCCATCCGGTACTGGGCGCGACAGTCGTTCAGGGGCGGTTCGGCGGCTTTTTTGTAGAAGACCAGCGCGTCGCTGTCGCTGGCGAACCAGCGGCCCTTGCCCTGCTCGGCCAGAAGCCCCTGCAGGTAGAACGCCTCGGGATGCTTGAGCTTGGCCGCGGCCTCGAGTTTTTCCAGCGCCTCCTTGTATTTCTCTTCCTTGATGAGGGCGCGGGCCGCGGCGACGTCCCGTTCGCCCGGCAGGACGGCCTTCGCCTTTGGGACCAGGGCGATCCGGGTGGTCGATCCGGGGAGGAGTTCCGGGATCTTCAGGATCTGTTCCTTCTCCTTCCCGACGCGCCACTTCAGAACGGCGCTCCGGAAGGGCGGCATGACGACGCGTTTCCGAAGGGGCTCCCAGATGCCGGCGATGTTGATGAAGACCGGTTTTTTGATGGCTGTCTCCAATTCGATGACGGCATCCTGTTCGGTCAGGTAAAACTCCGCATTGCAGCGGTCCTGGCCGGAGGAGACCGTCACTTTCTGCTCCTGCGGCGCGACGCCGCGGGCCCGGACCAGGATCGTGTGCGGCTGCCGCGTGAGGTCCAGCCGGAAGGAGAGCTCCGTCTTTTTCTCCCACGGACCGTCGTCGATCCGCAGTTCGAGGCCCTCTTTGCGGAGATACTCCAGCAGTTTGACGTTGCCGTAACAGACGACGGCGCACGGGACCGTATCCCGGCGGAGAACGAGTTTGACGCCGCCGGCGGCCCTGGCCGGGGAGACGGAAAATTCACGCTCCGCGGTCTTGTATCCCGGCGCGGAGACTTTCAGCGTATACTGCCCCTCGGGCACACTGAATTTGATCCGGCCGTCCTCGGGGACGAAGGTGTTGGCGACCTGCCGGCCCTGTTTGCTGCTGAGGATCGCGTGAGCGCCCGCCGGGGAAAGCTCCGCCGTGAACACGATCTTTTCGGGCGGTTTGCGGACCGGCTTGGGCGGCTGGGGTTTGGGCCGGGGCTTGTCGGCCGCGGGCGGCTGGGGCTTGGGCCGGGGCTTGTCGGCCGCGGGCGGCTGGGGTGTTGGCCGGGGCTTGTCGGCCGCGGGCGGCTGGGGTTTGGGCCGGGGCTTGTCGGCCGCGGACGGCTGGGGTGTGGGCCGAGGCTTGTCGGCCGCGGGCGGCTGGGGCTTGGGCAGAGGCTTGTCGGCCGCGGGCGGCTGGGGCTTGGGCTGAGGCTTGTCGGCCGCGGGCGGCTGGGGATTTCCATCGGGTCCTTTCTGTGAAGTCTGCGCTCCCGATGCCGGGAGGACCGCCGGGCCGTCGGGCGTCGGAACGCGGCCCTGGTTTACGGCGATCTCCCGGATGTCGGCGGGGCGTCTCTGCATGAGAAGCAGAGGCGTGCCTGCGACGATGATCGTCACGACGGCCAGGAGAAGGTAGAAAAATGCGGGTTTGCGCTGGAAGAACTCCGACGCCGCGGTCCCCCCGGGCACACGGCGCAGAACGCCGCTGCAGGAGAGGAGGAGTCTGCGCACGAACCGGGTGGAGGCCGGACCGCCCGTAACGGAGGTGGCGGAGCCGGGCGAATAGTTGCCCGCTCCGGAGCTTTCCAGAAGCTCCCGGATGCTTTGCTGGGGATCCAGGTCCGGCGGCAGAACGTTCAGCGCGCGGAGCTCGCGCAGGAGCACGTTCGGCGTGGCGGGCCGCTGTTTCGCCTCTTTGGCGAGCATGCGCATGACCAGTTTCGCCGTCTGGGGCGAGACCGTGTCGGTGAGGTTGCGGGGGTCGGGAACGGGGGCCGACACCAGTTTCGCCAGAATATCGTACGTGCTCTTGCCCGGATAGGGGATCGAGCCCGTGAGCATCTCGTAAGCGGTCGCGCCCAAGCTGTAGATGTCCGCGCGCACGTCCACGGAGTGGGCGTCCATGGCCTGTTCGGGGGCCAGGTAGGCCGGAGTCCCCATCATGACATGGGACTTGGTCAGCTGGACGTTTTCCTCGTTGTTTTTCGCGATGCCCAGATCCGCCAGTTTGACTTCGCCCCGGCGGGTGAGCATGATGTTGTCCGGCTTGATGTCCCGGTGGACGATCTTCTGCTGCGCGGCCGCGGCCAGAGCGCTCGCGACGGCTTCGGCGATGATGACGGCGTGGACTTCGCTGAGCTTCGGGACGCTGCGCAGGACGTCGCGGACGGTCCCGCCGTCCACGTATTCCATGATGAGCCAGCAAATGCCCCGTTCGCGGTCCTCGCCCACGTCCAGCACGTTGACCACGTTGGGATGATTGATGGAACAGGCCAGTCTGGCCTCCCGGATGAAGCGGTCGACGAACTCGCCGCCCCGGAGATAGAGAGCGCCCGACAGCACCTTGGCCGCGCGGAACACCCGCAACGTCTCGTGCCGGACCAGGTAGACGCTGCCCATGCCGCCCTGTCCCAGTTTGCGGACGACGGTGTAACGGTCGATGTGGTCGCCGGGCTGGAAATCCCCCGTGGCGACGGTCCCGACGCGGGTCGAGACCGGGGTCTGCTGCAGGAGGACGGTGGCGCTCGTTTCGGTCCCGGGGGCGTCGTCCGCGGGGGCTTCCGACGCGGGAGCTTCCGTCCCGGGTGTTTCCGCCGGGGCGGCGGAGGCGTCCTCCCGTTTCTCTCCGGTCTTCTCCTCGTCTTCCTGCACGATGGTGAGCGCCGTTTCGTATGCGGAGGCGTTCAAATCTTCAGAAGGGTCTTTGTCGTTCATGATCTCTCCTGCTCTCCCTCTGTCAGTTCTCCCCAGGCGAACCCGGTGAGGGCCGTATCCTTGCGCCAATACTGGAGCAGAATGCGCTTTCCGCTCCGTTCCCAAAGTTCCAGTGATTTCCGGTTGACCCGGTCCAATTCCACAGTTCTGATCTTCCGCCATCCCTGCCGGCGCAGCGCCAGGTCGAAACGGCTCAGCGCCGCCGCGTAAGTCAGCGGGATCGTTCCGCATTGACGCCAGGAGTTCCGGACGTCCGGAAGCGCCTCCGGGCAGGCCTCACGCGGCAGGACCAGCTCCGTCCCGGAGAGGATCCCGCACACCGCGGCCGCGAACAACAGAAACATGATCTTCATTCTCTTACGCATCCTCTCCTTCACAGGCTCCATGTGTCGAACTGGGGAAAACGGGTGAATTCCTCCGCCGGGCAGACGCTGCCGGGACTCCCCGGAACATCGCTCAAACCGCCCTCGCGGGAGAGGTAAGGCGTGGCGTACTCCGCATACCACGTGCGGGAAAGCTTCTGAGGCGTCTCTTCCCGTTTTTCGTAGTCCGTGCGGGCCAGGACCGAATGGGTCGGATCGCCGCCGGTCTCCCGGGCCCTGAAGGAAACATTGTCCCACATGTTCTTGTCGGGCCCGTCATCGCCCAGCAGAACGATCCCGCCCTTGCGGGTCCCGGAGGCCCACACGGGCAGCTCCATTTTCAGCTCTGCGCTGCCCTGGAAGAGCCCGTACCACCCGGCGGTGTTCCGCTGCGACCGGAATCCTCCGATCGCCGTGCCGTCGGCAAACGCGCCGTCCCGGAAGAAGGCCGAGGACATTTCGGATCCGGCCGAGTCGTCATCCGCTCCGGCGAGGCGGCAGGCGCGGAACCACAGGGCGCAGCGGTCGGCGGCGGTGAGCCGGCTGCGGCCCAGCTCCAGCTCTCCCAGAACGAGGATCCCGCTGAAAAAAGCGATGAAAAGGGGGATCACGAGGATCGTCTCCAGCAGGACCGATCCTTTTTCGCCGCGCATGATTTTCGGAAGATCCGTCATCTCAATTCCCCAGCCGTTCCACCTTTTCACCGTGCATGTAGTCGGAGAAGACTTCGCCGACCACCTTGTCGTCTTTTTCCGCCTGCCGGAACTGTTCGAGCCCCTCGCTCAACTGCTCCTGCGGATAGCCGGACATGGCGTAGGAGACCAGCGCGAACTGCCTGGCCACCGACCGGGAGAAGGCGATGACCATCATCACGGAGGCCGCCGCCAGCATGACGCACAGCAGCACGTACTCCATGGTGACCGCGCCGTCGCACTCTTTCCAGAGGTCCCGCATCCGTCCGAAAAACGCCATTTTGCCTGTCCCGCTTCTTCGTCTCAACGCCTGAACTGTCTCCGCCAGCCCCATGCGGCGCTCCCGCCGATATCCATCATCAGCGCGCCGAATTTTTCCACGCTCTGACCGGCCTGGATGGCTTTCTGCTTCTCGCTGCCGGACATCCGCGTTATGGCATCGTAGGTGTGCTTGCCCAGTTCGTAGAGGATCGTGGTGCAGTCGGCCTCGTTGGTGAGACGCCAGCCGAGCAGTTTCTCAGAAGCGCCGCCGAAAAGCTCGGCGGTCTCGACGTACTCCGTCGGCAGATATTTCCGCAGCCGCATGGCGAACTCCTTGGCGAACTTCGCCCGGTTGGTCTGCAGTCCCAGCTGGATCAGATCCCAGCAGATGGAGGCCGCAAGTTCGGAGTTGGAGATGATGCCCGTCACTTTTTTGAAGGCGGCCACGCCTTTCGGACTGAGTTTTTTGAGATTGTCCTCGAGGGCCTCTTCTCCGGCTTTTTTGACTTTCTGCCGCACGAGTTTTTTCAGGAACTCGGCGGCTTCCTCCTTGGTCATTTCGGCCCGCAGGGCTCCCGGAAAGATCAGCGCGGCGCAGAGGAGGGAAAAAACGATTCTTTTTTTCATCACTGACAGACTCCCTGTATGAAGATCACTTGACATCGCAGACGAATTTTTCGCTCAGAGGCAGGAAGATGAAGAGGGGCTTGCCCTGAGCCCGGAACTTGACCAGCACCAGCATTTCCGGCAGCACCCGGGAAGCGAACCCGAGGAGCGTCTCCTGCTTCTTGTCTTTGAAATAGAGCACCGGCAGCATGCCCTGTTTCACCCGGGCGGGCAGCGCCGCATAGACCTTCGCGGGATAGGCGTCGTCGGCGGGAAAGGAGAAAAAGTCCTTCAGCGCTTTTTCCTCGCCCTTCCACAGCAGAAGAGCGGCCTCGCCGGCTTTCAGGGTGTCCGCTTGGGCCTCGTCCTTGACGAAGCGGCGCAGCAGCGCCAGTCTGAGGAAGGCGTTGGCGCAGACCTGTTCCGGGTCGTCGGCCGCGGAGAGAGAGGCCAGCGAGAAGTTTTTTTCGGAGTCGGGGAACATCTTGTGGAATCTGGCCGCCACGGCGGAAACATTCTTTTGGAGAACGGCGTCAAGATCTTCCCGCGTGGGGGCGACGGCCTGGGGGTATTCGCCCTTTTTCGGCGTCTCGCCCCGGAACCGGCCGCCCGTCATGAAGACGAAGTCCTCGATCCGGGGAACGCGGTCGACATTGTCCGTCTGAAAGAGAAAGAGATTATCCTGCAGGGGATTGTAAAAAGCGTAGATGCCGCTCTGGGCCGTCTGCGGCCCTTTGAGCAGCAGGGCGTGCGCGAAGAAATCCTCGAGGAGAGGACCCGAGCCGTCCGCTTTGTTCAGCGGACCGAACGTGTCGTTCCAGCGGTTGAAGGCGCCGGCGGTCATCCAGTCCTTGAGGGCCTTGCCCGGCATGGCGGCCGCGACCAGACGGGCGGCGGCGACCCGTTCCGTGGGGGTCATGACCCGCTTTTCGGCTTTTCCCTCCGGGGCGCCGTGAACGGCGACGGCTCCCAGAAACAGTGCGGGAACGAGCGCCCGCAAGATTTGTTTTTTCATTTTTCCGATCCTTTTTTTCATACGGTATATCAATGGTGCAAGTGACGCCTTGCACTGTTCAGTTCGAGATTCGAGTACCCGGAGAAGTGGTTTCTTCCCGCGAACTGCCGGGTGGCGCCCAGTTTTCCGGCCAGGGAGCTCAGCAGATCTCCCCGGGCGGCGTCGTTTTCCCGGAGCGGCAGGAACATGGCGTCCCAGTCGGTGATGCGGAGATTTTCCCGGTCGGGGATGGCGTTCCTGTTGCGGTATTCCCCTTTGTTCCAGTCCGTCTGGTGATAACCGGCGCGGGCGCCCGAGACGGCCCACATGGTCTGCCCCCCGCCGCCCACGTTGAAGGCGGAGAAGATCCCGGCCTGTTCCCCGCCGCCGAAGATGAAGGCGAAGGGATTGTTGAGGGGGCGGGAGACGCCCACCACCAGCGCGCCGTCCGGCTGGAAGAAATTCTGTTTCAGGATCTTGGGTTTTGCTGCGACGCCGGTGAAAAAAGCGTCCTGCGCCATGGCGCCCGTGACGGGAGCGGCCGGCAGCACGTGGATCCCGGCGAAAACGCAGCCGTGCTTGGAGTGCCACCAGATCTGATTGTAGGTGTACCACATGGCGCTCAGGGAGTTCCCCGACTGTTCGTAATCGCGCTGGAACCCTTCTCCCCCTTTCAGCTGGAGCCACACGTCCGCGCCCCGGCCCAGGATGCTCTGGGCGGTGCCCGTGAATTCGCCGAAGCCGAAGAAGCGCTGTTCGTCCCGGCTCAGCGTCTCGAAATAGGTCCGGGCTTCCTGCAGATCATGGATGTGCCAGCGGATATCCCGTCTGTTCTTCACGCTTTTGTCGTTGTCCGTCAGGGAGACATCGGCCCTGACGGCGAACTCGACGGCGTTTTCGATGCGTTTTTTCAGGCCGGAGATCAGGTTTTCCTCGGCCTTGTTCATGGAGACGATGCAGTCCCTGAGCGAAGACAGGATCCCCGCCGGATTGCGCGCCCCGCCCGCGGTGCGGCCCGCTTCCAGCACGGGGATGAAAACATCCTGCGACCCGTTGAGGCGGATCAGCTGATGGACGACCTCTCCTCCGCCGCCGCCCGGGGAGACGCCCACGCGCCAGTTGGCGCCCTCGCTCCGGGGATGGCAGGCGCAGACGTTCTGATAAGCCTGCGTGGCGGCCCGGGAGTTGTTCCACTGTTCGAGAACTTTGTTCAGCCACATTTCCACGATATGGTCCATCTGGCGCCGGGTCATCATCACGTAGTTCCACGCCATGGCCCGGTTGATGACGGCGATGCGGCTGATCGTGTCGGCCTGGACCAGGGCGGCCGAGTACGCGGCGGCGTCGGCGGCGTTCTGCAGTTCGATCCGCTGGCGGACCGTTTCGCCGCAGGCGTAGACGGCGAAGCCGAAAAGGAAGACGATGAGCGCTGCCGTCACCGTGAAGGCGAAGGCAACGCCGCTGTCGTCGCGGGTCAGTCCGCACAGCCGCTGTTTCAAAATGGCCGTCATTCTTTCACCTTGTAGGGCTTCACCAGACTCATGCGTTCATGAAAAACCAGATGGGGACCGCTGAATTCGTCCCCGAAGCGCCGCGTCGAGATGTGTTCCCCCGTTTCCCCCTTTGTGAACGTCACGGGATCGAGGCGGCAACCGATGATCTGCGAGGCGAAGGGGATGACCAGCGGGAAAGCGAATTTCAGTTCGGCGTCGCATCTCCAGTTGTCTTCGGTGACCTTGAATTCGAGGAGCCTGTCCTTGACGTATTTCGCCTCGGGATCCGGCATGAGCACGCCCTCGCGGACCCCGTCGGGCGCGGCGGCCAGCCAGGCCAGGACCCGCAGGGCCGCCTTCCGGCCCTCCTCCTCGATCCGGCCCTCGGGCTGAGAAAGCGCCGCCCGGGCGGCGGCGTAAGCCGCGTAGGATGCGATCTGCCGGGCCGTGTGGATATGGGCGATTTGGAGCGCGCCGAAGGTCAACGCCAGCAGAAGAGGCATGGCGATCACCGTTTCCATGAGCATGGATCCCGATTCGTTCGTCATTTGAGATTTTCTCCGATCACGCGCAGCAGAAGGGTCGTCCAGACGCCGACGGCGATGGCCACGCCGAAGGGTACGCGGCATTTTTCGTCGGATCCCGGCGGCAGGTTCTTCCGTCCTTCGGCCCGGTCGTAGCGCCAGTCGAAAGCGCATCTGAAAAAATGTTTCAGCCGGGCGGGGTCGGTCAGGCCCGCGATCTGCATGCCGATCCCGAGGAGCAGTCCGAAGACCGAGGTCAGGAGAAGCATGGGAAAGACCGCCGGCCATCCCGTCAGCAGGCCCCCCGCGAAGAGGAACTTCAGATCTCCGGCGCCCGCGGCCCGCAGCAGGAAGGGGATCAGCAGGACCCCCCCCGCGACGGCGCCGCCCAGAAGTCCGTTGAGGACCCGGGGCAGGCCGCCCGCGAGGAACAGAAAGACCAGAATGACGACACTGCCCCCCAGAGTCAGATGATTGGGGAGCTTCCGGGTCTTCCAGTCGCTTCTGCCCAGCACGAAGAGCCACGGCGTCGCCGCTGCGATCGCGTAAACGGTGGACGTTATCTGCATCCGGGCGCGTGACGGGCTCTTACTTGTGCATGCTGTCGTGGAATTCGGAGGCCTTGGAGGCGTCCTGGGACTGCGTCTGCTGGGTCTGATCGAGAGACGTCTTGGCGCCGGAGTGGTCGCCGGTGGCTCCCTTGGCCGCCACGTCGAACATGCCCACGATGGTCTTGCCGAACATGGCAACGGCCACGACGCAGGCCGCCGCGATGAGGACGGCGACGATGACGTACTCCATCATGACCGCGCCCTTCTCTTCACCGAAAAGTCTGCGGAGAGTTCTTCCTGCGAACGACTTGTGCCAGCGGTTGAACGATCTGATCTTCATTTTGGACCTTTCCCGTATTTCAGGCCGGCGGCGCCGCAGACCGTCTGCGTGCTCCTCCGGCCGTGTT
>Ga0310690_10008007_pt1 | contig 13493 bp, 1 predicted proteins | sample AusTroGonzalo_MG_2_FD_207661 | JGI IMG/M metagenome (GOLD analysis project Ga0310690, IMG submission 207661) | Bovine rumen microbial communities from tropical cattle in Woodstock, Queensland, Australia - Gonzalo_04 (v2) (version 2) | ecosystem: Host-associated > Mammals > Digestive system >... | reverse complement strand
TATCTTTTGGCGAAAAGCGAATCCCCTTTGAAAAGGAATACTATTTCCAGGTCTCTTATCACGGACACCTTCTTGACCATAAGCATTATATGGATTTCCTATGTAAAGGGAACGTCGTGGTAGAGTGTAAGGCCATTTCTTCCTTGGGTGCCGAACAGCGTCAGCAGTTGTGGAATTACATGCGTCTTACCAATACCCCTATTGGAATTCTTTTTAATTTCGCTCCCGTTAAAGACCAATGCGAGAAGTACTATTTCGACCTTAAGACAAAGACAATCTCCGCCTTCTAGCCTTTACTGAAAGAAAAAATATTGTTTTCAAGCTTGGCCTAAGACAAGCGGAGGTTTTTCTTGATTGTGCTGCTAAGCCGTAGGCTATCTATTGGTGTTAGTCAAAGACAGGGTTAAGCTTGTTTAAACAGGGCTTTGGCTAATAGCTAGAGATTAATGCTCATAGAGCATGCGGCACAGGCAAGGGTTTTCTTGGTTTTTGTTAAAATCATTTCCGTGAGATCTGTGTGAGGCTTATTCTTCACTCTTCATTCTTCATTCTTCACTTAATGAAGAGTTTCGTCTTATTCACAATATACGTACCAGGATTCGTTATTGGAGTAACGATAGTCTTACCCGGTTCGAGTGTATAAGTAGTCATCACAGCACCACTGGCATTGACAATGCGGATATTGACGTTCTCCTTCAGGTGAGAGATAGTGTAGATATTCTTACCCTTAGAGTAAATCTCGAGTTTACCTGTCTCTGTGCCATCATCCGTGTCATCATCCGGATTCAGATTACCTATGCCATCGTTAGAGAAGACGATAGAGCGTGTCTCGTTCCTGTATTCCCTGGTCGGATTGCTGACAGCGGCAAAGTACGGACGGAACGGCTGTACTGTTGTGGCAGCACCTGGGGCAGCAGGCACCTTGTCATAGCTGCTGCCGTCGCCCTTCAGGGTAAAGGTGTTCTCGCCTGCAGCGATAGACTGGCTCATGAAACTGGGAACAAAGGCATAGCCGTTCTTGGTGGCGGCAGCTGTTGCCTCGGCAATCTTATCGTCACTGACACCTATGCTGATATTCTTCTGTGAGGTGAAGGTGATGGTCTGCTTGTCTAACTTGGCCGGGTTGGGCGTGGTCGTTGTGGTGGCACTGAAGTTACCGCTCAGGTCGAACTCGTAGTACGTCTCGCCTGGGAATCCGATAAGGTATGGCGTGGCGGCCGTCAGTAGCGGGTAGTCACTATACTCACGGGGTTCACTATAATAGGTCTGATACGTATCCTTGTTATAATCCAGATGGTTATGACCGCCCTGTACACCATTGTAGTAGTAATCCCACAGGAAGGTATTGGTTACCGCAGCCCCATATTGAACGGTCTTCTGCACAACGGCTCCATCGCTCTTGGTAGGATAGGTGAAGCGGGCGGTACGTATGGCAGTTTCTTCAGTTATACCGCTGATATCGCGGTACTGACGCAGCCAGTACTCGTGTCCGATCTTAGAGCCGGTATTGTTCTTGCTGGTCTCGCTACCATCGTAGAAGTGCGTAATCTCACCCTTCTCATTGGTAGTCACCAACTCTGCGGAGAATGGTATACTGATGCCCTGCCAGCCCTTGTTGAGGTCAACGAACTCGTTATCCTCAGGCGTACGCTGGTACCACATTCGGGTGTCGCTGGTGAAGTCGTATGCGATGGGCGCATTGAAGTCGTTCAAGTCAACCAGCATCTGGTTGCGATTGGTTGTGAACGTGCTGCCTGACTGCTTCAGCCAGTGGCCGTGTACGAATTGCGGGTCTTGCCATTCCACGCAGCGATAGCCTTCGGTACTCTCTTCATAGTTGGGCTCTGCCAGGTACTTGCTTACCGTGGTAGCGGTATTGCCTGCATCAGCGGTGTAAACCAACAGGTTCCTTGTCAGGTCAATGTTCTTGAAGCCCGTCAGACCATCCTCGTCCAACAGAGGCGGATAGAACTTGTTGCTGATGAGACCCTTGTTATAGCCACCGGCCACATCACCATTGCTGCCGGTGAAGTCAATGGCCGTCATATCCTTGTAGGCTATAGTAGTGGCATCGCCGTTCTTGCTCTGGGCAAAGACGGCATTCTTGTTGAAGTGTGCCACACCCATGTCCTTGCTGCGGAAGTAGGCAGGGGCACGGTAAACGCGGTTGCCACTCTCTGAATCGTCGATCATGCCGCTGCTGCGCTTGACTGCCGTAGGTACATTCTGGTGGGTGAGACCATCCACATGACCGTAGTTTAGGGCCTGTCCGAAGAACAGATAATCGTCTGGCCAGATGGGGAACCAGTATTCCTTGTCGTTATCCTCGGTATCCACATAATAGCGTCTGTCCTCAGAATCTGGGATGCTACCGCCTGCATAGCGGAAGTCACCATCCTCAAAGCGGTCCTCTACGTACTGGATGCCGTTGTAACCTGATGAGCAGAGATCCTCGTTCTTAGCGTATCTGCCTTCCTGCAGCTCGGCATTGCCAGGCAGCCAGAAGTTGTATCTGACGGGATTTGCATCGCTGTCGCTGGCCTTGTCACAGAAGCGCTTGTACAGGTAGAAGTTATTCAGGTCGTATGTCAGCTCACCATTGTAGAAGGCCTTCTCAGGCATGGCAGTTGCCAGACCGTGGTTGCCGGTATCGGTGGTGCTGTAGGTCTTGCTTGTCTGGTAATAGCAGTTGACAACCTGCTTGTAGTTGGCATCTGCGGTGGGATTACCGAAGACGGCTCTAACACTACCGTCCGGTGTGCCAGTGGTCTTTATCCAACAACTCTCCACATAACCCTTACCTTCATCTGCAATACCGGCACTTGTGAACGAACCTGTTACACCCAGGTTATAGACACTACCACAGAGTTTGCCGAACAGTGAGTTGTCCAAACCGCTGATGGTATGACCGTCACCGTGCAGTGTACCTTCGAAGCATGGCTCGTTCTCACCGGAAGCGATAGGCGTCCATTCGTTTGCTATTGCAGAATCATCATCACGATTGATATCTGTGCGCAGGATGAACTGCAGATTGTCGCCGGCCTTAACACGTTTATCCATGGGGATATGCCCTGTCAGGTCACCGGAGGCAATAGCCACTGGGTTGCCATCGCTGTCATAGGTACGTTCTTCCAGACTCAGCTTAAACAACTTCTTCAGTTCATCCAGACCGTTCTTGCTGATACCACTGTAGTCGTTGATGTAAATCTTAGGCTCGCGCTTCACGTTCTTGTTGTCGATGTACATATGGTGAGTCTTGTTGCCGTCTGACATCACTTCTGCCAGGTCGTGGTAGTTGGCTACGCTCACGGGTACGGAGTTAGAATAGGTGCGACCCAGATAGCTCTTAGCGTAATATGCTACGTAGTATCCATCCTGATACCAGTACAATGGGTCATACAAAGGATTGTATTCTACACCATTGGTATGACTCTCGGCATCGCGCAACGTTTCGAACAGTTCCCATCCACCGCCTGTGATTTCGTAGGCTCCTGGTGTTACGGTAGGTTCGTGCAGACTCGTATAGTCGCCAGGCAGGATAATTTCGGGTTTTGTAATCTTATCCACAGTGGGTACACCGCTCTTGAATGTCAAGTGGATGTTCACTACATGACGTTCGCTGATAGGTGTTACGTTGCCTGAACCGTCAGTCTCGTCGTAATCATACTGATAAACAACGGTGATAATCTTCTCTTTAGAGAGGTCGAAGATGTCGGAGTTGCGGCTCACGTACAGCGTACTTGTCTCAGTGGGAGAAATACCGTGGATGGTGAAGTTCTTCTGCTCGTTGGGAAGGGCCGCATACTGACTGTAGGAAATAAGTGTGCCAATCTGTACTTTACCTTCAACAACACCGCTGCCGGCACCATATATTTCCGAACTTGGTATGTGTGTTACCGTTCCGCTGTAGCTCTCGCGGCAATAGTAGTATGTCTGGTTATCATGACTGGTGTCTATTACCAGTGAAGTGACATATCCCTTTTCTGTATTCGGCAATCCGTTGTAGGTCTCGCTGCTGATGATTTCTCCTACAGTATAAGGCGTGCTACCAATCTGGAAGTCTGTGTTTACTACATAATAGGTGCCGGCTGTAGGAGTAGCAACAGGAGCATAGTGACGCTGCTCATTAGGTAGAGCTTCGTACTGCTCGCGGGTAAGTTCGTCGCCAACATAGACTTTTCCACCGGATACAACGGTATTTGCAACCACCATGTATTTCTTGTCTTTATTGTCGCCTTCTGCAGTCTCTGTATGGTCATCATTCTTGCCATTGTACGTTGCCGTATAATCTACGCTCTGTGAAATAGAGTAGCCTGCCTTGTTACCTGTGCTGGTGTCCTTAATCTGTCCCTCAGTTGTGTAGTTGGGGCCATCATACTGGTACTTATGACCTTCTGAATATGGTGCTCCACTGCTTGCAGTTTGGAAGGTGGAATCAATGAGCAGGTCAAGTGCATCGTAGTTGAATATGAACTTCTGGCGGTCGCTTTCCGTCATAGAACTCCAGGCCTCCATACCACGGTAGTTGTAGTCTTTCTGGTAGTAGTTACCACCGTACTTTCCATCCTCGCTACAATAATAGGCAGGAACAAGGTTGGCCTTCAGGTCGTCTCTCAGGGTTGCCAATTGTATCAGTTCCTTCTTCTTCTCGGCAGTAATTGCGCCTGTGCCACTGGTCGGTAATGCCTTGATCTCCTCTAAGGTCTTAGACTTGTAGGTATCAGTCATCTTCGTCTCTACAGCCGTAATATAACTTTCTGCCTCTGTCTTAGTCATCTTAGAGTCCTTGTAGATAACCTCTTCTTTGCTCAGCTGTACGGAGTTGAGGCAGATGTATGCTTCTGCTACGCTGCCGCTATGACTATCGGCAAAGGTCTTGGATACTGTTGTGCCGGGATTGTAATGACGATCGCTTTCTCCTTCAGTAACGGTAATCTTACTGGTGACGATGTATGCTTTCTCGAAGTGAGCCGAGTCGCTGAGGCTGGTATCACTGGATAGTTTCTTCTTTGCATCCTGATAGGTGAAATAGGTATTCTTTGAGATGAGATTGCCTATCTTATAATCACTGCGGCCAAGGAGAATACCATTTGCGTTACCTAGAATTGCCGGGTCAAGACGGTATGTAGGACCATCTTCGTAATTTTCCTTGCCTGAAGTTAGAGCATTGTACTCTTTGAGTGTCTTCTTGTTCTTGTAATCGCCGCTCTTAGGCGTGTACCAGTTATCCCACATATTCGGATTAGTTACCTCATAGGTCAGGATGTAACCTTTATTGTGGCTCAGGTTATTAGACGGACGGAAGACGAAGTCGAAGTCTACATTCTCTTGCTTATCTGTATGGTATACGGATACCTCGTTCTCCGTTCCGGCGTTATGAGCTGCACGGAGGGCAGTATATTCGTCGGGAAGCAGCACGGTGCCGGCAGGGTAAGTGCCTGCTGGGAACTTGCCGGTACCAACCGTTGTCGTACATTCTGCGGTGGTGACATAGGTTTCCGGGACAAACAGTTCCTTCTCTGCGGGACTCAGCAGATACCAATCCCAGTAGCTGATGGGATCGTTCTTGTAATATGACTTGTCGTTGATGATGATGCGCTTGCCGTCTCCGATCTCAATACCTGACGATGCATAGTAGGCATAGCGGTTGGGCATCACATTCAGCAGCTTCATCTTACCATGTGAGGCTGCTGCTATGGTCAGCGGAATATTCACAGCCTCGCTATAGGCATTGGGTACACCGGTGTAGGCCGAGATATACTGGTCATAGACATAAACGGATCCCTTAATGTACCAGTAGTGAGCAGGTACGGCATTGTCGCTCTTGTAACGTCCGCTGATATTGTAGCAGTCATCAATAATGGTCTGAGTACTGTGTACGAAGTTACCAGAGGTCTCCCATTCTACCTTGTTGTCATCGTTGTTGTCATAGTTAAAGTCCCAATGGGTGACGGCATCTTCGTTCAAGGCTGTCAACGTAGTGGTTTTAATGTTGGATTTGCTGCGCACGCCGTGCTGGTTCTTGGCATAGACGAAGCCACCACCGATACCTGTGGAGACGTTAATCAGGTCGAGTTCTACCACACCGGTAATGGGGCCCCAGACCTTCTCGTTCAGGCCGGTACCTGTGCTCTCCTCGGTGGTGATTTCCAGATAGACACCAGAGGCCAGGGCCACCTTGTTATGGCTGTTACCGTTGTTACGTCTGCGGTCTGTGGGGAATGCTTTCTTCCAATCATAGAAAGAAGCTGTTCCGTAGGCAGGGCCATTCACACCTGCAGCGCATTGATATGTCCCTGTATTAGTATTATCCGTTGTACGTGCATAGGGACGATTCACTTCATCACCGAAGTCTACGTCGCTGGTCAGCGCACCCAAGTAGTTCACAATGTTATAGATACCGAAGTAGTTGCCATGGAAATTTGTGGTGGGCTCTGGCTCTTCCTCATTAAATTTCTTCTTGTTCAGTGATACTTCTCGTACACGGTTGATGGTGTAATTGGTATAGTCGGCCTCCTCGGGCACACGGTCCTGTGCTCCCTGCATCACCATGCGGCTACCGAAGACACCACAGAGGTCGGCACGTTGGATACTGTTCATCAGTCGGCCGGCATATACGGGCAGTACACCGCTCTCTACCCAATATCTGTCATCACCGGTTAAGTCTGGATTGGGAACCCATTCACCCTTATCCGTGTCATATTTAAGAATGGGGGTAGTACCGTCCTTGACAGATACCTTGTTCCCGTCTTTGTCTGTTGTTACAAACAGGGTCTGCATTTCATCGGCAGTAATGGTAGAGGCCTTGCTGATGATATTATTGTTGTCGTCTTTGACGGCAGCTTTGTATTGAGTATCTTCCTTGTCCTTACAGTCTTTAATACAGGTGTATTTCAGTTCGTAGTAATCAGCCTCGCGATCGGGTAATCTATGATAATCGTCAATACCGATTTCCTTGGCAATGCTATAGTAGTCCGTGCCGTAGTTGGTGATGTTCAGCTCGCGATAACCATCCACCAAAGTAAGGTTGCCATCGCCGTACAGACCACCGGTGTGGCGGGTACCTAATGTTATCATATCGCGATTATAGATGTCGTGGATAGAAGCGGTGGCATTACCGAATACCGTGGTGGTGTTGGCATTTGTGGTTGTTGATCCCGAGGGCATGTTACCACCGGCAAATACGGCGTTGTGGATGATGATACCAGTTTGGTCTAAGCTGGCCCATCTGACATCAGTTTTGTTACCTAATGTATTCAGATCTGCAATGGGTACATAATCTCCGATAGCATAGTCGTGCCCGTTGATTTCAACGGCCGTCTTTACTTTACACTGGGGTTCAATCAGCACCTTGCAGTCCTCGGTGAAGATGTTCTCGGTGCCATCCATAATGAATCCACTTCCTTCGCCCGAGTCGGCCCAAGTGTGCTTAAAGTAGTAGCCATTGTGGTCATCTTTGTAGCGCTCGCCAATCTTAACTCCCTTACCGAATGTACCGTCCTCATTCTCGTAAGCACTATACACATATCCTTCGTCACCACCGCCAAAGACGTTGCCGTTACCGTCGCTCAAACCGGATACCGTGCCTATCTCACCACCGTGGATATGCACTTCTGTCTGACCAAAGACGTAGCCGTCGCAGTAAAGTGATCCGTGGTGACCTAAGTTGTCGATGCCTCGACCGCCACCATAGACATTGCGGTGTACCTGACCGCCAAACATTTCTATATTGGTCTTGCCGGGTCGGTAGATGCCCTCCAGTGTGTATGTGGTCTTGTTGTTGACGGTTGTCTGGCTCATGCTACCACGACCGATAGCAGCTACCTCGCCACCACCGAAGGCACTGCCGCGAACATGACCGCCAAAGATGCTCACCTCGGTCTTGTCTACACTACTGTTATCAATATAACCGCCGCCAAACAGACAGCCAGCATCGATAAGCAGGGTGTTAGGTGTAGGCTGGGTATTGTCTTCGATCTTCTCTTCGTAGCGCTCGTCTATACCGTCTGTGGTTATGTCGTCGCTACCGCTTTCGTTATATTGGTAGCCCACATAACCATTGATCATCTTCAGGTGGGCTGTACCGTAAACGGCTCCACCCTCGCCACCTCCGTAGGCATTACGCTGGATGGTGGGACGACCATAATAGAATCCGTGTTTGGTGATATGGTTTTCACCGTTCTGAAGAGCGAGGCTATCTAGCTTTACTTTATCCTCCAACTCACCTATCACTACATGGGTCTCACCGGGGATATCACCCTCGGTAGTAGCGCTGAGCGCACCGGCATGATGACCTACGTTACCCAACCATCCTCCACCATAGACGTTACGGCAGCTACCGCCCTTGATGTAGGCGTTGGCTGATGCGGTGAAACCAGTGCTATTGGTGCTGGCATTGTATGGACCAACGCCGAAGAGGTCGTTGATGGCTCCGGCCGTACCTGCGGCATATATATCCTTGGTTACCGTACCGCCCAACAGGGCTATGTAGGTATTGCCATAGACATCACCGCTTAGGTTGACTGTAGACTGACCGTATCCACCGCCATAGGCATAGTTTACAACGGTAGCTCCTTCGTTGATGATAACGTTAGTGTTGTATTTCTGGTATCTCTTAGCCTTTTCCTCTTCTGTATAGCCAGAGTAGTCGCGATCGTCCATCTCGGCGGTTCTTACCAGACCAGGCTGCGTGTTGCGGAGATTCGTGGCTACATTGTCTATGTAATTGGTGTAGTCTGCATTAGGCGTATAGTAATCGCCCAATGTCCATGCATCCTTCCAGTCAGCGGCCCAACGGTCGGCATAAGCAGAGTTTAGAGTCCCATCCGCATCCCAAAGGGTATTGGCATCGTTTAGGGCTTTCCAGAAAGGATCCTGTGTTGAGATCTGTGGTGAGGGCTTGTCCTTATACAGCTGCATGTATCGCTGCACACTCTCGGCATTCAGTACATGCCCCATGTTACCACCACCGTAAGCTTCGTAGACCTTGGCACCGGCAAGCAGGTTCACCTCGGTGTATTCGGACCATGTGTCGATGTTGTATCCTGCACCATATACTTTAGCCAGATAGCCTTTGTTCTTATCCGACCATACAGGGGAGGAGATGTTCACATGTGTGTAGAGCGTACGGCGTTCGTTGTTGTTACCGCCATAGATGGCACCGGTTACGCGGGCATTCTCGCTGGTGTTATTGTAGTTCACATACGACTCATAGACATCACATGGTGGAAGAATCTGTGTTCCGTATGCACCTCCAAAGATATTGCCGATATTAATGGTTGACTCGGCAGGAACATTAATCATTGTGCGGCGTGTGATGCCTTCGTTGTAACTGCCGCCATAGACATTCGCAATGGTTCCGTTCATCAGGTCTATAATGGCAGTGGCCTGATCGGCTGTTTCTTTAGCCGAGGCAATGTCTTTGTCCACCCTCATGCCTATGCCATTGTAACTGCCAGATCCGAAGACTTGTGTCGACTTGAATCTGTCCGTATCGTCGGGGATGTCTATCAGCACATAGCTGCGGTCTTGCGACTTATCGCCGTCGCGGTTCTTGGGATAGCCGGTACCGCCGCCAAAGAGGCAGGAGATGTGGTTGTTCTCGTTCGTATTAGGACGGATGTTTACAAAAGAGCTTGCCAGATAAGGCATGCTTATGTCTTCTCCGTAGGTCTTGGTGTCGGCATAGTTATAGTAGGCGTAGTTGCCTCCGAAGATGGTGTCAACACGTCCCTGATAGTATTCTACGTAGGTCGATGATCGCAGTACATCGGGGGTGGCATCGGTTGTACTGTTGTAGCCGTGAATCATGCTCTTCTTGGTGGCATAATTCTCAATACGACTGGTGAAGTCATAGCCGTCCTCGTACTCGCCCCAGATGGTGCCACCAAAGTCGTTGCCGCCATAGACCACATCCCGTATCCACGGGAAGCCGTCCTTGTAGCCACCGCTGCCATTGGGCTGACGGCCTATGTGCACCTCGGTATGCCCATAGATGTCTGCATTGCTGGCACCGCCAAAGGCATCGTATATACGTCCGTTACCCAGGTTGACATACGTGTTGCCGCAGACGTCACCCTCGTTGCCACCGCCGTATAGGTATTCAGATTCTGGTATGTCGGTGGCTGTACCCTCTGACGAGTAGGTGGTCTTGGAACCCTTCAGGTTGACGGTACTGCTGTAGATGGGATTGAAACTGTACTCCTGATAGTACTCTACCACGTCGTTGTCTGAGTCGTCTTTCACCGTCCTCGACTTGGTAACACCCTTGCCTACAACACCTTCTTGTCCGCCACCGAAGACTTGGAATACATAGCCCTTGTTCAGATTCACAGTGGTGCTGCCCCATATCTCGGTATTTTTACCGTAGCCGGCTCCGAAGACTGCCATGGCAAGGGTCTCTACATCGTCGCGTTGGCTTACATAGTCAACGTTCGTCTCTCCGTCACCGGTGTTGAATACCTCGCTTTTTTTCAGTACATCTTGATTGATGTTGATGACCACGTTGCCGTTCACATGTCCGCTGTTGTAGCAGCCACCATAGATGTTGCCGTCCAACAGGCGCAAGTCCTTGTCGAGGGTGCCTGTGGGAAGGCCTTTCATGAAATCGCCTTCTTCCTCATCCCACTTGGCGGTGTTCCATTCCAGTTTTGTTCCTATCTTGGATAGTTCATAGTAAGTATCCGTAACATCACCGGCAACTTCCGTTCCGTCGGCTATGAATTCGCTGGAACGAAGATTGGTAGTGTAGTATTTCTTTCCCTTTGTAAGGGTGGTTCCTGATGTCACCTTGGTGAAGGTGTCGTCAAGTCTCTGAGGTAACATTCTCACACCATCGAAGTTCAGTTCCAGCCTGTCTTTGTATTTGTCGCCGTCCTTATACCCGTTTTCGGCCTGCTCATCCTCGGAGCCCAGAATACCGCCGTCATAGAAGGCGTTGTATTCAGATTCTTTGACGGAGGCATTGTTGCAGCCGCCCACCACTTTATTGTAGATATATATGGGTGTGCTGAAATCCATCGAGTTCTTGCCCTCATAGGTCATACTGCCCACGTTACCGCCACAGAAGAAGGAACCTATCTTAGAGGTGTATTCCTCATAAGTTGTACGGTCGCCTTTGTTGGCATCCTCGAAGACAAGCCTTGGTATGATATTCATGGCGGCACCTTGCATATAGGTCTTGAATGTCTGTGGGTCGGTCAGGTCTATAGTACTGAATTTTTCTTCATCATCTCCTGTTCCCGTGATGTTACTCTTGTACAGTTTCAGAACGTCTTCTGTAACCATTCCCTCGCCGTTATTACCCAGGTATACTTTGTCGGCAATCACGTGCGAGCCTATCTTCAGTTCCACCAGCGGATAGTTCTTCAGGGTGGCATGGGCGGGCTCGGTCTCCAGTGTAGCACAGTTACCGCCGCAGAATATAGAGCCGCCAATGACGGTGGGATGCACGGCCGTACCTCTTACCATGATTGATACCTGCTCGGCATCGGGACGAATACCGTTCAGGGCCTCTACAGAGGACGTGTAGCCTTCAGAGGAATAGCAGTAGTCACCATAGGTGAAGTCATTCATGAATCTCTCATTATCTGTATAGGCATAGGCGCCGTTGCCACCTCCGTAGATATTACCTCGAATGCTGGTGCTGACACCTACGGCATTGCCGAAGTACACCTTTCCGCGGATGTCGTTACCGCCATATACGTTATTGATGTCTCCGCCACGGATAAGTGTGCGGGCGGCCAGGTTACGCGGGAAGTAATAGCCCGTGAGGTTGTCCACCTCGTCAACATCCGTTCCGTCGGGCTTCAGCGGTCGTACATCCGCCATACGACATCCGCCATACACATTCTCTACAACCAGGGGGGTTGGGTTGTCGGTTTTAGGGTAGATATCAAGGAGCAGACCTGTGGGGCTGGTCATACGGCCCTGGTTACCACCGCTGTATAGGTCGCGTATCTTTCCCTCCTGCAGGTTCCAGGTGGGTTGGATGGCCATGTCAGCCATGTTGTTGCCACCAAAGACGCGGGCAAAGTTGAACCTCCAGTTGCTATAGTTATTCTGGAAGGTGGAGAGGTTGACCATTCCCAGCAGATAGGTAAGTACTTCCTGGACTGTCATTTTGTAATCTGTTCCTGCAGATTTGCTCGCATAGGTTTCTGCCTGCGTTTGCATGTCATCGCTCTCGTTCTTGATGCTGATGGTGGTATTCTCGTTTATCGTAGCATTGTTACCGCCGCCATAGAGGTGGGCAATACAGCCTCCGTTAATCTCCAGATAGGTTTTGCCGACTTCAGGCTTCTGGAAGCCAACCTCACCCTCAGCTGTTTCCTTTGTGGCAATAACGGTAGTATGGTCATCTCTGTCATAGATGTTATGGATGACCTTGCCATTGCCGTCTGGTACTTGCTCGTAGTCGAAGTCGCCATTACCGCCGCCAAACAGTTTGCCTATGATGACGGCATGATTCTCTGAGTTGTCATTATTTTTAGAACGTGTGGTGCGGACAAAGGTCTTCCAGGTATTGTCAATGGCATTCATCTCAGGATTCGTCTCCTTGGTCTGATCTCCAGTCAGTATCTCTGTCAATCCGTCTTCTTTGACATCACCAGCATTCTTGAATCCAGGATCACTCTCGTTCAGGCCGTTCGCGGTATTATAGGCAGTAGCCTCTTCTGCTGTATAATATGTTCTGAGGGGAACGGTGGTCTCTTCGCCAGACAGACCTATGGTTCCTGCAACATCGTTACCACCATAGACCTCAACAATGAATATGTCGCTGGTAGCTTCCTCTCCGTAGATGTTCACAAAGGTTCTACCGCCTACATTGGCCATACGGGCTCCGCCAAATACCTTGTTCAGATAACCTGCCTTGACCGTAACGGTAGCATTTCCGCCTACATCAGCAGCATTACCGCCACCATATACATTACCGCCAATTTTTACTGATGCCAGTCCCTGCGCGTAAACATCATTGAATATTGAACATTGAACATTGAACATGAAGAATAAAAGACATAGGCGCATAAGCCCCGTAAGCCCCGTAAGCCTACTAAGCTTCATTATTCCTATTATGGTCATTATTCTTCTCATTCTTTTTTTTCTATCTAAAGTCTAAGGTCTAAAGTCTAGTGTCTAAAGTCTAAAGTCTAGTGTCTAAAGTCTTTAACCTTTTAACTTTCTTCAACGTCAACGATAACGTCAACGATAACTATTTTATTCTTTTAATCTTTCTAAAGTCTAAAGTCTAGTGTCTAAAGTCTTTAACCTTTTAACTTTCTTCAACGTCAACGTTAACGTCAACGATAACTATTTTATTCTTTTAATCTTTCTAAAGTCTAAAGTCTAGTGTCTAAAGTCTTTAACCTTTTAACTCTCAACTATCAACTTTCCCTCCCCCAAGGGGGAGCCGGAGGGGGCTTTTCACTCCAACGTGACCGTTGGATTATCAAGGTCCGGTTCGGATAGCACATACAGGTATGTGGGAACAACTG